>Ga0316207_10000575_pt1 | contig 56362 bp, 55 predicted proteins | sample 6weekpyrite_MG_FD_204943 | JGI IMG/M metagenome (GOLD analysis project Ga0316207, IMG submission 204943) | Microbial mat bacterial communities from mineral coupon in-situ incubated in ocean water Damariscotta River, Maine, United States -... | ecosystem: Environmental > Aquatic > Marine >...
GGGGATGGATGACTTTCATCCATCCATAACGTTCAGGCTATCCTGCTAATCAATAAGAGTATGTTTATTTATGTTTCTATTTGAGTATAGTTTCAAGTTACGGGTTTAAGAATTCCGCTTCGCTACATTCCCGTACTCCGCTTCGCTACCTACGGGCTACGCACTGTTGTTTCAAGGCATGAATTTCTTTTTGTACTCTTTTGTTAGTGCAAGCGCCTGTTGCTGACTTTTTTTATTAAGTTGCTTAAATGTAAAACGCGCATTTTTTTCAGCATTTTTATTGTTCTGGTTAGCCGCAAGTTTAAACCACACAAAAGCCATAACTTTATCCTGCTTAGTGCCCTGGCCTTTAAAATAAAGTCGGCCTAAATTTGCCTGTGCATCCACAGCGCCTTTTTTTGCCGCCCTTTCGTACCAGCGAAATGCTTCGGGTAAATTTTTAGGCACACCCTGACCGACTTCATGGATATAGCCCAGGTTATACATGGAAGATGTGTTGTTATTTTCTGCGCCCCTGTAATACCAGCGCAAAGCCAGATCATTATCCTGGGCCAGGCCCTTTCCATGCGCATAAAACTGGGCCAGATAATAACAGGCGGTGCCGTGATTATTCAGGGCAGCCTTTCTTAGCCAGTGTTCTGCTTTTTGCAGATCGGTTTTAATATCCTGGCCTTTGGTATAGAGTTTTCCCAGGCGAAATTGTGCATCCGCATCGTTCTGATTTGCCGCGCTGGTTAACCATTTAATCGCCTGTTCTATATTTTTTTCAATACCGCGACCATCGTTATACATAACCCCGAGGTTGTATTGAATTTCACGGTCACCGGATTCAGCCAGGGGGATCCAGTAACTTAAAGCAAGATCATAATGGCCCTGTTTGAAGGCTTGTAAACCATCTTTACGAGCATTTGCATTACAAAATTCAGCAATGCAAATTAATGCGATCAAAAGAAATGTTTTTACGAGTTTGTTTTGCATAGCTGGTTTTGTTGATACTGCTTTACCCTGTGTAGAAAGGTTTTAAATCTAGATAGATTTATTAATTCCTGTTCATCGGTTATCGGCAGTTTAGGGTAATGCTGTAGTATGGCGCTTACAAAAACGCCTTTTGTGTGTCTGGTAATTTCATTTTTATCATTAAATATCGGTATTTGTTTTATTCCACAACTGGGTGATTTGCTTTTAAAAATATAACCATGAATGGAGTCTAGTTGAGCTGGGCGCTGTTGACAGTAATTTTCCATGCTTGTGGTGATGTCTATTAAAGGATCATCACGGCCACAAATTTTAATTGCATTAATGTGGCCTGTGAGCTGTACCGGTGGCCGGGGTACCGTGAGCCCAATTTCGACTTCAGGGCACACGGCAATAACATCAAAATACTGCCGGATAAAGTTTACGAGTTCAGGGTATTGCTTAATTGCCGCATCATATCTAACCCTCTCACCCAGCAGGCAACTGCTTACGGCAATCAGGGGTTTTATATTTATCGGCTTGCCCCCATTTTGGTAGCTCGCTCACAGGTCTTGTTGGCTTCAACTGCCTGCAGGCCAGCATCCCAGCCGGGCATGGTTTCTGGCCAGCCAAAGCTGTGCTGTGTAACCAGCTCACTTAAGGCATTGATATGAAAATCGCTGGCGTTTAAGCAGGGAATATAATCAAAGGAGACGCCACCTCGATTTATGAATAAATCGCGATTTTCCATATTAATTTCTTCCAGGGTTTCAAGGCAGTCAGTTGAAAATCCGGGGCATATTACATCCAGTGTTTTTATTCCCTGATAAGCCAGTTGTTTCATGGTGTTATCTGTGTAGGGCTGTAACCATTCTTCGCGACCCACACGTGACTGGAAGGTGACTTTCCATTTTGATTCTTTTAACAGCAGTTTCTCTGCAACCAGTCGAGCTGTTTTCTGGCAATGACAAAAATAGGGGTCGCCATTATCAGTATAACTTTTAGGGATGCCATGAAATGAAAATACCAGCATATCAGGTTTTTTATCCCGAGCACTCCAGTAGTTAATAATGGTCTTTGCGAGTGCATCTATATAAGCAGGATGATCATGGTAGCTATTGATAAAGCGCATATCTGGAAGCCAGCGCCAGTTTTGTAGCTCGTCGGTAACCGCGTCAAAAACCGAAGCGGTCGTGGTAGCTGAATACTGGGGATACATGGGTAAAATCAGAAAACGTTTTGCGCCGGCCGAGCGTAAGCCACGTAAGCTATCTGAAATTGAGGGATTACCATATCGCATGGCTACATCCACAATAACGGTGCCACGAATTTTTGATTGCAGTTTTTTTTCAAGCTTTTGGGCCTGTAGTTTAGATATGCTGATTAAAGGTGAGCCTTCCTCAGTCCAGATTTTCTTATACATGGCAGCTGTCTGGCGCGGCCTGGTACGAAGAATGAATCCATGAAGAATCAACCACCAAAGTGCTCGCGGTGTTTCTACAACACGAGGATCCCAGAGAAACTCAGCCAGATATTTGCGCACAGCATTCTCAGTTGGTGCATCGGGTGAGCCAAGATTTACGAGTAAAACCCCCAGGCGTTCTTTTGATCCGTGGGTGTAATTAGGGTGATTTAAATAGTTAGTCATTCATTACATCTTATAAAATAGTTACATTTGTGTGTATTAAAGCGCATTTTTTAGTTTTTTGGCATTCAAGCCCATGAATTCTAACTGTATAATAGCCCGCTAATTTTCGACTGTACACGTGTTTTGATTAGCTTTTTACCAGCTTGGCTATTTTGTTAGCAATCAAGTTGATATTATTGGCCAACAAAAAAATATTATAGTCCTAACTATAGCCCAGCTGTTGAAAGCTGTTTAAAAACATAAATTTACCGTGCTAACTCAGGAGTTAACGAATGCCAATACGTCTGGCAATACCAAATGAAATTGTACCCGGAGAGCGTCGTATCGCATGTGACCCGGTGGTGGCAAAAAAATTAACCGAGTTAGGTGTTGAGGTTTGCATGCAAACGGGTGCAGCCGAATCAGCGCATTTCACAGATGACCAATTTGAAGGCGTTACCCTTATCGATTCAGCTGAAGAGCTGTATAAAGATGCGGACGTGATATTTAAAGTTCAGCCACCTACTCTCGATGAGCTGAAACTGATGAAAGATAATTGTGTGATTACCAGCTTTATGGCGCCACACAAAAACCAGCAACTTACTAAAGCCATGTGCGATAAGAAAGTAACGAGCCTTGCAATGGAACTAGTGCCGCGGATCACCCGTGCTCAATCTATGGATGCACTGTCATCCCAGGCGGGTATCGCGGGTTATAAAGGGGTGATTATGGGGGCCGATAAGGCTTCGGTTTTCTTCCCCATGTTAACTACTGCAGCGGGTACTATTCGCCCAGCTAAAGTATTAATTATTGGTGCCGGGGTTGCAGGTCTGCAGGCTATTGCCACGGCGCGACGCTTAGGAGCTGTAGTTGAAGCCTATGATGTGCGCTCAGCAACAAAAGAGCAGTGTGAATCCCTGGGTGCTAAATTTGTTGATACCGGTGTAAGCGCAGATGGCGTAGGCGGTTATGCTCGCGAGTTAACCGATGAGGAAAAACAACAACAACAGGATGTGCTGGATAAGCATATTGCCATGTCCGATGTTATTGTCACTACCGCAGCGATTCCCGGTCGCCCCTCCCCTAAAATTATTAGTGCAGAAATTGTCGCTAAGATGAAAATTGGTTCAGTTATCGTTGATTTAGCCTCAGAAGGTGGCGGTAATTGTGAGCTAACTAAACCTGGGGAAACGGTGGATTTTGAAGCTCGAGTGACAATACTCGGGCCATTGAATGTTGCAAGCCAGGTGCCGATTCATGCAAGTGAGATGTATGCCAAAAATTGTTTTAATTTACTATCACCTTTTATTAAGGAGGGTGAGTTAACGCTGGACTGGGAAGATGAAGTGATTAAAAACACAGCATTAACCCATGATGGTGAAATTAAAGCAGAACGTTATAAGGAAGGGGAATAGTCATGATCGAAATCAGTGGCTTTACAGCGCTTTACATATTTATGTTATCTGCTTTTACAGGCTATGAAGTTATTAGCCGTGTACCGGTTATTTTACATACGCCAATGATGTCAGGTTCTAACTTTATCCACGGTATTGTACTGGTTGGTGCCATCGTCGTAATGGGTAGTGCGCAGTCTGCATTAGAGCAGATAATTGGTTTTATCGCCGTTGCGCTTGCAGCGGGCAATGCGGTGGGTGGCTATGTTGCCACGGTGCGTATGCTGGAAATGTTTAATCCAAAAGATAAGAAGGGCGAAGCGTAATGGATGTTTTTATTCAGGTAGTTTATTTCGTAGCGGCTATTCTTTTTATTCTTGGACTGAAAAAAATGAGTTCACCGGTAACGGCTACGGGCGGTATTGTCTGGGCTGGCATCGGTATGGTTGCCGCTTCATTGGTTGCTTTTTTTGAACCAGGCGTATTTGAACACACAGGTAATGTTGTGCTCATTGTATTGGCGATAGCCGTCGGTTCAGCAATCGCATATATCACTGCAAAACGTGTGCAGATGACTGACATGCCGCAAATGATTGCCATCTACAATGGCATGGGGGGTGGTGCAGCCGCGGCAATTGCAGCTGTTGAATTAGTCAAAATGGCGGGCAGTGCAGGTGCTGCTACCGGGCATGAATTGAGTGCTACGGCCCAGGTATTGGCCGTAATTGGTGCATTGATTGGTGCGGTTTCATTCTCAGGCTCAGCTATAGCCTTTGCCAAACTACAGGGCATTATGAAGAAAACGATTCGTTTGCCTATGCACATGGCTATTAATTTGATCCTTTTTGCGCTAACCCTGGTTGCCGGTGCAATTATAGGTTTTAGTGGTGATGTCAGTATTCAGCTGGTGTTGTTGTTCTTTATTATGGCACTGGTTTTTGGTGTATTGTTTACTACTCCAATCGGTGGTGCGGATATGCCAGTTGTTATCTCACTGTTTAATGCCTTCACGGGATTGGCTGTTGCGTTTGAGGGTTTTGTGCTGGGAAATGCGGCGATGATCATTGCGGGTACAGTGGTAGGTTCTGCTGGTACTTTATTGACACAATTGATGGCGAAAGCCATGAATCGCCCAATCGGGAATATTCTCTTTGCCAGCTTTGGCTCTGATGGTGGTGCAGCCGCTGAGGAAGATATCGAAGGTAGCATGAAGGAAATCCAGGGTACGGACGCGGCTATTATGATGGCCTTTGCTGAAAAAGTGATTATTGTACCGGGTTACGGTATGGCGGTTGCGCAGGCACAACATAAAGTGTCAGAACTGACTAAATTGTTAGAGGCCCGAGGTGTAACCGTGAAGTTTGCCATACACCCTGTTGCCGGTCGCATGCCGGGGCATATGAACGTGCTACTGGCAGAAGCGGGTATTGATTACGATAAAATCCTGGATCTTGATGAGGTTAACCCAGAATTTCCTACAGCTGATGTAGCGTTGGTTATCGGAGCAAATGATGTGGTGAATCCGGTGGCGCGCTCTAATCCTGACAGCCCAATATATGGCATGCCCATATTAGATGCGGATATAGCAAAAAACTGTATTGTTATTAAGCGGGGTAAGGGTTCTGGCTTCTCCGGCATTGAAAACCACCTGTTTTATGCTGATAACACCCGTATGTTATATGGTGATGGCCAAAAAGCGGTGGCTGAGCTAATAAGCGGTATTAAAGAACTTTAAAACAGCTACAATTCAACAAGCCTGTATGCAAAATATCCGTGAAATAGTCGCGTATTGCATATCAGGCGCATTTTATTACCGGTTTAGGTTAAGGCTTTACACCCTGCTCAGAAACAGTGCATACTTTCGATTGCGCATTCCTGCCCATTTTTGGCTATATTGAAACTGTTTAGAGCCGAGCAAGAGCGGGGTGTAGCGCCCTAAAGATGTGTTTTTTATTGAAGCAGCCTGCATGAGCCTGTATTTTTTGTCTAGAATAGACGTAAGGGAGGGCTAGCTGGACAGTTATAAACTTCTGATGTTAAGTCGATTTATTCTCATGTAATCAACATCTTCTATAAATAAAGTTCATTTCTTCGTATATACTCTCATATCAAATGTAAAAAATAACAATAAATGTATTTATTAAGAGATAAACCGTGCAGCATCCAAATAGTGAAGTTTTAAATTTATCCAAAACGGGCAAAAAACTGATGAGACAGCGTCGCTTTCGTGATGCTGAAAAAGTCTTTATGGAAGCCCTCGATATTGAAGCTGAGAATAGCTATGTTCTAGTTGGTCTTGGTGATTTATTTCGCCTGTCAAATGACTTTAATAAGGCCATAGGTTTTTATACCCGATTATTAAAATCAGATGAAAGTAACGTGTTTGCATTACGCGGCATTGGTGATTGTTTTCGTGGTTTACGCCAGCCAGAAAAGGCGGTTGAATTCTGGGCCCGTTATTTAGAAATTAATCGAGGTGACGTGCATGTAATGGTGCGGCTTGCTGATGCATACAAAAGCATGGAAATGGTGGAAAAAGCGGAAAAACTGTATATTGAATCAATAAAAGTCCAGCCCCGTGATCGCTATGCTTTAATGGGTTTGGGTAATCTATATTACAAAAATCGCGAAGATGATAAAGCGCTGGGTTATTTTGAAACATTATTATCACTCGATGAAAATTATGTAGCTGTGCTGACCATGGTGGGTAATATATATCAGCGAAGAAGTGATTATCAGAATGCAGATAAATATTACCGTAAAGCTACCGAGTTAGAGCCTGATAATTCTTATGCCTTATATGGTTTAGGTAACTGCCAACGCGGTGCAGGTCATCTTGATGAGGCAATAGAGCTTTGGGGTAAAATTCTCGATAAAGAACCCTATAATCAGAATATTCTCAGTCGTTTAGGTGATGCCTGGATGAGTAAAGATGAAATAGATAAAGCGCGGGAGCTTTATGAACGCAGTTTAGATTTAGGTTTTGATGCCTATGCACTGATTGGTATGAGTCGTATCTATCGTGATAAAGGTGATTTTGTTGAGGCTGAGGCCTGTTGTAATCGGGTACTTATGGAAAAGCCAGGATTTGAACGGGCTATTGAAGAGTTGTCTTTGGCTTTAATCGATAAAGATCATGCTAAAAAATAATAATTAAAGGCAAAAGGTTACCGCAAATAAACGGAAATGCTCGCAAATTTGCAATAGCATCGCAAAATCTAATTTCAAGCTTTAACTTTTATTTGCATTATTCGCGTTTATTTGCGGAAAAAGCGTTTAGCCTTTAAGCAGTGTACCAACACCCTCATCGGTCAATAACTCAAGCAAAACCGCATGTTCAACCCGCCCATCAATAATATGCGAAGTCTTAACGCCAGACTTAACCGCATCCAGAGCACAATTTACTTTCGGCAACATACCACCATGTATCGTGCCATCTGAAATATAGTTATCAACTTCTTTGGTGCTTAAACCCGTGAGTAAATTTTTCTGCTTATCTAAAATGCCAACCGTGTTAGTGAGCAGCAAAAGTTTTTCTGCACCTAAAACAGTCGCCAGTTTTCCCGCAACCAGATCCGCGTTTATATTATAAGACTCACCATTTTCACCTACACCAATCGGCGCAATAACAGGAATAAAATTATCATTATCCAGCATTGAAACAACAGAAGGGTCAATCGTATCAACCTCACCCACATGCCCAAGGTCAATTAGCTCAGGTGCCTCATCTATTTCAGTTGTCATGTGCATTTTACTGGCACGAATTAAGCTGCCATCTTTACCCGTCAGGCCAACCGCACGTCCCCCTTGCTGGTTTATCATGGTAACAATACTTTTATTAACCAGACCACCTAACACCATTTCAACTATATCCATGGTTTCCGTGTCGGTTACACGCATGCCCTGAATAAATTTAGATTCTTTACCGACTTTTTCAAGCAGGCCGGCTATTTGAGGGCCGCCACCGTGTACAACAACAGGGTTAACCCCCACCTGTTTTAATAAAACAATGTCCCGTGCAAAACCCGTTTTTAGATTTTCATCGGTCATGGCATTACCACCGTATTTTATAACAATGGTCTTACCGTTTAGTTTTTGTATGTAGGGTAATGCCTCGGAGAGGACTTTTACTACGGAGCTGGCTTTTGTATTATCCATGGTTCTTGCTTATTTAAAAATCTAAATTAATTGAGTTATCAGTTGCTAATATCTGCTTGCGGAAATCTTCCTGAACCTGTTTTAAAGATATTTCATCTTCAGCTTCAAAACGAAGAACCAGGCAAGGTGTTGTGTTAGATGGGCGAATTAAACCCCAACCTCTGGCCCAGGTTACGCGCATACCATCTATTGTAGAAATCTCAGCTTTTTCAAATTTGGACGTGGATTTAAACTTATCCATAAAGACATGGTGCTCACCTTCCTCAAACAAAATCTGAATTTCCGGCGTGTTAAAACTATCGGGTAATGCTGAGAAAATTTCTGCAGTTGTGCCTTCTTTTTTGCTCAGTAACTCAAGCATACGGGCTGCACTGTATAAGCCATCATCAAATCCATACCAACGTTCTTTGAAGAAAATGTGCCCAGACATTTCACCCGCGAGTGCCGCGTTGGTTTCTTTCATTTTTGCTTTTATTAATGAGTGGCCCGTTTTCCACATTAAAGGCTCGCCGCCCATTTTTGTAATTTCTTTACCCAAATGGTAGCTTGATTTAATGTCATAAATTATTAAGGCACCAGGGTCACGAGATAAGACGTCTTCAGAATATAAAATCATTTGACGATCTGGCCAGATAACATTCTGTTTATTATCAATCACACCAACCCGATCACCGTCACCGTCGAATGCCAGGCCTAGGTCAAGCTCGTGTTCTTTTATTGCAGCGCAAACATCATGCAGGTTTTCCAGTTTGCTTGGGTCTGGGTGGTGATTGGGGAAAGTGCCATCTACATCACAATATAATTCAGTGACTTCGCAGCCCAGTTTTTCAAATAGTTTTGTGGCGATAACGCCGGCTACCCCGTTGCCGCAGTCAACAGCAATTTTCATTGGCCGAGCCAGTTTAATATCTGAAACAATGCGCTCTAAATAAATATCGAGTAAATTTTCTTCTCGATAGCTGCCGTGTCCCTGGTTTAATTTGTTCGCTTCAATTAAATCATGAAGCCCGGTAATGTCATTGCCATACAGTGTTTTACCTGCCATCGACATTTTCAGGCCATTGTATTCTGGTGGGTTATGGCTGCCGGTAACCATAATGCCTGTGCCGGTTTTTAAATGGTGTGTTGCAAAATATAAAACGGGTGTGGGAACCATGCCAACGTCTATTACATCACAACCACCGGCATTTAGGCCCTCGGTTAAGGCAATAGATAGCTCTTTACTGTGCAGGCGGCCATCACGACCTATGCAAACTTCACTCACGTTTTGTTTTAAACATTCTGTAGCGAATGCCTGACCAATTAGACGAACTGTATCGGGTGTTAAATCTGTCGCCACAATGCCGCGGATGTCATACATCTTAAAAATGGCTGGGTTGGTATTACTCATCAAGCTTTCCTGAAAATTTTGTTTCTGTAGGTGCACCTGAAGGAGCACCTACCGCTGTATTTAAATCTATTTATGACCTGAATGCCCAAAACCACCCTCACCACGATCACTGTCACTAAACTCTTCTACTGTTTCAAATTCAACCTGGGCGACGGGTAAAATCACCAGTTGTGCAATTCGATCCCCTGCATCAATAGTGAACTCGCTATTACCACGATTCCAGCAGGAAACAAATAACTGCCCCTGGTAGTCTGAATCGATTAAACCCACCAGATTACCCAGGACGATACCATGTTTATGACCTAAGCCAGAGCGGGGTAAAATAGTTGCAGCATAACCCGGATCTGAAATGTGGATGGCAATACCAGTAGGAATCAGTTCTGTGTCACCGGGCTTGAGCGTTAACGAGCCATCAATGCAGGCACGTAAATCCATGCCGGCAGAACCTGGGGTGGCATAATCGGGTAATGGGATTTCTGATCCAAGGCGAGAATCAAGTATTTTAAGCTGAAGTTTGTTCATAATATTGTTTTGCCAATAAGGTAAGTAGTTGTCTGGCTAGTTGTGTTTTTCGGCCATGTTCCAGTGTGGCTTCACCACCTTTCCATAAAACCTGAAGTGCATTGTATTCACTATTAAAGCCCGTGTCTTGCCCGCCTGTATTTTCTTCGCTATGGGCAACCTGATTTGCGGCGATCATCTGAAGGTTTTTGCTTTCTAATTTAAGCAAAGCGTTGTCTTTTACATTTTGGGTTTCAGCGGCAAAGCCTAATGTAAAAGGGGGATTACTGAGTGCCGCAACCTCTTTTAATATATCCGGATTAGGGGTTAAAGAAAGCGTTAGTTTATCAGCTGATTTTTTAATTTTCTGAGATTGTGGATTAATTGGGCGATAATCTGCAACCGCAGCCGTGGCAATAAAAATATCCTGCTCAGCGATATTGTCCATTACAGCTTGATACATCTGCAGCGCTGTTTCCACATCTAGGCGATTACAATGCGCTGGCGTGGACAAGTGGTTTGGGCCAGCAACCAGAGTGACAATTGCACCCTGTTCGATGGCCGCTTCTGCAATGGCAAAGCCCATGCGACCAGAGCTGCGATTACCGATAAAGCGGACCGGGTCAATCGGTTCAAATGTGGGGCCGGCGGTGATCATGACCTTTAAACCCTGCAAATCTCCGCAGTTAAATAATTGGGCGCTAGAGATCACCAGGTCGTCTATGTCCATAAGGCGGCCTTTGCCAGTTTCACCACATGCCTGAATGCCTGAGTCTGGGCCAAAGACTTCAGCTCCCGTTTTTTGGAGTTGTTGTATATTCTTTTGTGTGGTTTCAGAGTCCCACATAACATGATTCATGGCTGGGGCAATGGCGAGTTTTGCCTTGCTTGCAAGGCACACAGCACTCAGTAAGTCGTCTGCCCGGCCAGATGCGATGCGTGCAATGCTATTTGCCGTTGCAGGTGCAATCAGGATTAAATCAGCCCAGCGAGCCAGTTCAATATGCCCCATGGCCGCTTCAGCTTCAGGATCCAGTAAATCAGTATGCACGGGATAGCCGGATAAGGCCTGTAAGGTTAACGGAGTTATAAATTCTTTCGCCCCTTCAGTCATCATTACACGAACATCAGCCCCCGCATCTTGTAAGCGGCGTAAAAGTTCAGCGCTTTTATAAGCGGCAATACCGCCGCAAACGCAGAGTAAAATATTTTTATTGTGTAGTGAGGCCTTCATAATTCGGCATTTTAACCTAAAAAGACTTTTCACCACAGAAACACTTGGCACACAGGAGGATTTAGGTGAAGGTGTAGATGTTTTCTCGTAAGTGCACCAAAGCATTGGCAAATGAACGTCAGCAGCGTAGACTCGGGCTTCTCATAGAAAAAAGGATGTATCTATGTCAATAACTGACTGGCCGCTAGAAGAGCGGCCCCGTGAAAAACTCCTGGCTCTGGGTAGCCAGTCTCTATCTGATGCTGAACTACTCGCCATTTTTCTGCGCACCGGTATCCGCGGTAAAACCGCTGTTGATTTATCAAACGATTTATTAGAAGGCTTTAGTGGTTTAAGGCAACTATTGAAAGCTGACCAAAAGTCGTTTTGTCAACACCATGGACTTGGCACTGCAAAATATGCCCAGCTACAAGCAGTGCTGGAAATGGCGCGGCGATATTTAAATGAAGGCTTACAGCGTGGGGATAGTTTAACCAATCCCAATGAAACCCGGCAATTTTTAAGCAGTAAGTTACGTGATTACACCCATGAAGTATTTGCGGTGTTATTTCTAGACCAACGTCATCGGGTGATTCAATTCGAAGAAATGTTTCGTGGCACCATCGATGGTGCAAGTGTTTACCCCAGGGAAGTCGTCAAAAAAGCCCTGGAGCAAAACGCAGCGGCGGTTATCTTTGCGCATAACCACCCTTCCGGTGTAGCAGAGCCCAGTCAGTCAGATGAAAGAATTACCCAGCGATTAAAGGAGGCTTTAAGCCTGGTGGATATTCGCGTTCTGGATCACTTTGTGGTGGGGGATGATGTGGTGTCGTTTGCTGAGCGGGGACTGTTGTAACGTAAAAGAATTTTCACCACAGAGACCGGATGGCACAGAGAAAGTGCTTTCAGAACACATATTTTATCGGTTAACGCGTAGCCCGTAGGAAGCGAAGCGTAGTACGGGGGGAATGCATTGCTTTATATGCATTCTTGAACTCTCAAATTATCATCACACCCGAATAATGTTTTTTGATTGCATAGGCTTATTGAAGTTTATGAGAATTAGTTGGTTGAGGAATTCCGACTTGCTTCATTCCCTTACTGCGCTTCGCTCCCTACGGGCTACTATTTTTTCTGTAAATGGCAATGTTGGTTCAATTTCGCTTCGGTTTATAAGCCTGCCCCCAGCTAAATGATTTAACCTCATATTTGTTTTTGTCTTTCACCTGCTGCATTGCCTGGGCGTTGTTCGGTAACCATAAGCGAACATTTGCTTTTAACTTGTCCGGGTTGCTCTGATTGAAGGCCAGGGGGTTAAGTTTAACTATCTGAGTCTGTAGTTTTTCGTGCAAGTGCGGGTTATCCGGTAGTAAATGCTTTACAATGTCACCCAGTGTTTCTCCGGGGCTTACATCCCAAAAATTTTGACTAATAGAATAGACTTCAATGCGTTTTGATTGACCTGCAATAGAAGGTAAACTTAAAAAACACAAAAATATTGCAGGAAATAAAGCAGTTAATAAATTAATCTGTTTTCTCATATCATTCATTATAGACAAAAATACCCATCAGATAAGATCGTGAATTCATTAAGTATTACTAAATTACAATTTCTTCATTGTGGCCCAATTGATTTGCAACTAAAAGCGACTGAGATAATGGGTTTAAGTGGTGCCTCAGGTTCAGGTAAGTCACGTTTGTTAAGGGCGCTGGCTGACCTTGATGAACATAAAGGTGAGATTCAGCTGGACGATATTAATCAGCAATCTATCGCAGCCCATATGTGGCGTCAGAAGGTGGCGCTCTTATCGGCTGAAACCAGCTGGTGGTTTGATACGGTTGTTGAGCATTTTATGATGAAAGAGTCGGCGGAAAATTTAGTTGCTTTAGGTTTTACAGAAGACAGTTTGCATTGGAATGTTAGTCGTTTATCCAGTGGTGAGAAGCAACGTTTTGGTTTGTTGCGTATATTACAAAATCAACCGGATGTTTTGTTACTAGATGAGCCAACAGCAAACCTGGATAAAAATAATACGCGTTTATTTGAAAATTATGTGATGGAATATTTACGTAGTCACTCTGCCTGTGCTGTTTGGGTTAGCCACGACCATGAGCAGCTGCAGCGAATTTCACAGCGAGAATACAAAATAGAAAATGGGGCTCTGATAAATGTTTATTAAACTGAGTACCTTTGATTTAAGTCTGGCAGCAATTCTGGTTTTGGCGTTGGGTATGCTAAGCGGATATATGAAACTGGGTATTTCTAAGCAGTTATATATTGCAGCAGCCCGCACAACGGTTCAGTTATTATTGATTGGACTGGTTTTGAAAACACTGTTTGCCAGCACCTCAATAGCATTTATCCTGCTAATTGCATTTATTATGATTTCAGTGGCCGGCTGGGAAATTTTGTCTCGACAACAACGCAAACTCAAAGGCTGGTGGGGATTTGGAATTAGCACCGGTTCATTATTTGTTTCATCTTTTCTTATAACCCTGTTGTGTTTATCTGTAGTGATTCAGGCAGATCCCTGGTATTCACCACAATATGCCATTCCACTTCTAGGCATGTTGTTGGGCAATACCATGACTGGAATCGCACTAGGTATGGATCGATTAATACAAAATGCGTGGCAGCAGCGCCCGGTAATTGAACAGCGTTTAATGCTGGGGCAAACGGCAGATGAAGCCATTGCAGATATTCGTCGTGAGGCCATGCGGGCTGGAATGATCCCGATTATTAATTCAATGGCAGCGGCGGGGCTGGTGAGTTTACCTGGCATGATGACCGGACAAATACTGGCGGGTGCGGCACCGGTTGAGGCGGTAAAGTATCAAATATTAATTATGTTTATGATTACCTCTGGCACAGGTTTAGGTGTGATATCAGTTCTATGGCTGATTTCTAAAAGGCTGTTTGATGAGCGTGAGCGTTTGTGCTTTAAGCGTTTGTTAAAAGAGAAAATAGTTGCACGCAAATAAACGGGATTACCACAGAGACACAGAGCGCGCTGAGAAAAGACTATTAATTATATTGGAGAGAAACATGAATAACGATTCCTATGATGCAATGTTAGCCGAAGTACAGGCTTTTCACGACAAGCACGATTTTAAAAACACAGGTGGTGAAGAGTTAATGTACCGAATAGCTTTAATGACAGAAGAGCTGGGTGAAATATCGGCCTGTGCAAGTAAGGGAAAATCAGTTGAAGAGTTGGCTGAAGAGTGTGCGGATTTAATGATTTTATTAATGGGTACAGCCATTGCCCAAAACTTTGATTTAAAGCAGGCTTTCTGGGAAAAAATGGCAAAAATAATGAAGCGTAAATCAAAAATGATTAACGGGCGTATTCGTGTGTCAGAGTTTAAAGGTTAGCCGTCTTTTAAGAGGGTTCCTTTAGGGTTTGGTTTATCATATTTTGTTCGCGAATATACATTAATAATTCGCCTTCCATTTCACTTTTAGATACAAATGGACCCTGTTGCTTTCCACCACGTGTTTCAAAATACCACACGCCATTAGCACAAAAATAACGTTCATTTCGAAATGGAATACTACATGTTTCGCCCGCTCTATGTTGTTGCATTTGAACCTCACTATCATCTTTTTAAATCAGCATTTATTGCGTCTAAATTAATAGGCACACATTAAAGCATAAGTTAGAAGTAAGAAAATTCAATTATAAAACGGGCAGATATGACGAATGGTATGCCTCGTTTATGTGAAGTAATTAATTAAGTCTATGATTTAAGCGGGAATATAAGCTCATAAAAAGTTTGAATATGGAATTGAGCGTGATTAGTTTTGTTGATTCATTATTTCATGTAAATGAATGAACTCGTTTAATTCGGCCTGCATTGCCAGTTCGTTGTCATATGGGCCCTTTTGCCCGCCACCCCTTAACTCGAAATACCACTGGCCATTAATTTCATATCCGCGACTAGTGCGCTGAGTTTGATTCACTTGATAGTTAGTTTTTTCATTACTGCGACGTCTAAACATTTTGTTTACCTTCGCGTATTTTTGGTTGATGAAATTAAGTGAAGCCTGTTCCGTTTAACCTGGAAAAATCAATTATCCAGAAAAATAAATCGGGGTTTTACCAGATTTTCATAATCCTTATATTTCATTTGAATGGCTTCTAAATGTGAACCTGCATTAAAAGCAATTTTGTCATCTTCAGTGAGGCTTTCTGCGATATACACATCCATATCATACAGGTTGCCAAAGGGAGGCATAGCACCTACTTCACAATCTTTAAAACGCGGCGTAAATTCTGATTCCGCAGCAAGTTTTATTTTATCTGTATCTAAGGTTTGACGAAGAATATCAAGATCGACTTTATAATTTGCGGGCACAACTGCCATTGCCAGCTCATCGTCCACATTAATGACAACGGTTTTGGCTAACTCCCTACTGGGTATATGTGCGCTTTTAGCGACTTCCACAGCTGTAAATGCCATAGAATGCATAATGGACACATACTTAATATCATTTTCGTCAAGAAACTCTTTTAGTAATTGTGAAGGCATCGTCTCATTCCTTTTAAGAATATTTAATAGCTATGAACTGAAACACTCAGCCATTGCCTTTACTTAAAAGAGCTAAAGGCTAGATGGCTTTAGAAAACCGTTGGTTGTTTTGTGCGCTATTCAGGTAGCGGTCAAATACCATACAGATATTGCGTATTAATAATCTACCTTTTCCAGTGACCCTGACCGATTGCGTATCCATTTCTATCAGGCCATCATCACACATAACCGCTAATCGTGAAATTTCATCTGCAAAATATTCATCGAAATCTACGTTAAATTTAGACTCAATGTCAGCAAAATTCAAATTAAAATGACAAATGAGCTGCATTATCACAGATCGTCGTAACAGGTCGTCCTGGTCTATTTTTACACCTCGAAATACAGCTAACTTATTTGCGCTAATCAGGGCCTGATATTCATCGAGGGTTTTCACATTTTGTGCAAAACTATTATCAATAGTGCCGATGGAGGTGATGCCCAGGCCTACCAGATCACAATCTGCATGGGTCGCGTATCCCTGGAAATTACGATACAGTTTACCCTGCTGTTGAGCCACTGTTAACTCATCATCTGGTTTAGCAAAATGATCCATGCCAATATAAACATAACCTGCACTGGTTAGTTGCTCGATGCTTTGTTTTAATATACCCAGTTTCACTTCAGCCGCTGGCATTTCATCTTCATTAATGCGGCGTTGGGGCTTAAATAAGGTCGGCATATGTGCGTAATTAAATAAAGAGATACGATCTGGACTGATCTCAATAATTCGCTGTAAAGTGCCCGCAAAGCTATCTTCGGTTTGCAGTGGCAGGCCATAAATTAAATCGGTACTAATTGATTTAAAACCAAATTCCCTGGCGCTGTTTAGCGTATTTAAGGTTTGCTCTTCAGATTGAATACGGTTTACGGCTTTTTGCACCGCAGGATCAAAATCCTGTACACCTAAGCTCATGCGATTAAAACCAATTTCGCGTAGCAGTTTAATACTGTCCCGGGTGACTTCACGGGGGTCTATTTCTATTGAATATTCACCCTGGTCATCATCATGCAGATTAAAATGTTGGCGAGTCACTTCCATCAGTTTGGCCATTTGCTGATGACTGATAAAAGTAGGTGTGCCGCCACCCCAGTGCAACTGGTTTACTTTTCGAGATGAGTCAAACAGCTCACCCTGCATAGCTATTTCTTTGTGTAGAGATTCCAGATAAGGGTCTGCCTTGCTACGGTCTTTAGTGATGACCTTGTTGCAGGCACAGTAATAGCAAATCGTGTCACAAAAAGGCAGGTGAAAGTAGAGTGATAAATCACGACCGGAGAGATTGGACCTGGCGGCCTGTTCACGATAGTCCGCCTCAGTGAAATCAGGGGTAAACTGAACGGCGGTAGGGTATGAGGTATATCTGGGCCCAGCGATATCGTATTTCTGAATTAACTGGGTATCAAATTCTATGTCTGCCATGGGGGTTCCACTTATTTACGTTGTGACATGATATGCCTATATTATGACTGTTTTATTGATTTATAGCAGCTACTCTTTAAGTTAAAGCGTATATAGGTGATGCTGAAGTGCTCTGTTAAGGCACATCGCCATCAGGGACAGTCCGCTGCTTTTTAGCGCCCTGTCCCATGTGGTAATTCCGATCAGATGGGCAGTGCGATGAACGACTCCGCACAACTCTTGGTGGTCTCACAACAGGGGACAGAGCGCCAAAAAGCGGCGGTCTTTCCCCGATGGAGATGTTCCACAGCAGTGCGCAGCTTCAGCAGAAAATTATACTGAAAAAAGTCTGCTTCAGGCTGTAATCAGGCCTTCATACTACATACAAGTACTTTTATTTAACCGATTTAATAAAAACGCGCTTCACCCTCAGGTCGAGTTTTGAAAAAACGCAGTGTCCAGAAATACTGCTCAGGACAAATATTTATCAGGGATTCCAGTGCCTGATTCATTGTTAGTGTATCCACTAGGTCATCCCCCTGTGGAAAATTTTCCAGGGCGGGTAATACATGAACATGGTATTTTGCCTGTTTCTTGTCATAGCAACAAATACAGGGAAAGACTTTTGCTTTACAGGTTTTAGTAAGGCGGCCTAAAATCGGTATGGTTGCTTTGTCCACGCCCATAAAGGGGGCGAAGATTGATTGTTCCCGGCCCAGATCCTCATCGGGTAAATACCCCATCACATATCCGGCTTTGACATCTTTAATGATGGGGCGTAAACCCGCTTCACGTGAATATAAAACAGCGCCATATCGGGTACGTCTTTTAGCAACAAACCAGTTAATTACCGGGTTCTTCATATCTTTAAAGGGGCCAGTTAAATGATAATTACGGCTAATTGTAGATACTGCTGTTTCTAGCCCTACACAGTGTGCAGTCATCACAATTGCACTATTGCCCTGGTCTAGCGCATTATCGATATAGTGTTTCCCATGAAATTCGATGCGTTGTTCAACTATTTTTTTAGAGCCCCATAAAATAAATCCATAATGTAAAATGCTTCGCCCATAGGCTCGGAAATGTTTTATGAGAAACTGTTTTATTTCCGTCTCTGAAAAATCGGCATAACACAAACTAATATTTTTATAGGCTATGAGAAATCGTTTTTTATTGGTTTTGCGTAAGGTGTCCCCAAGTTTCGAGCCTACTGTGTCTACCAGCCTGACAGGAAGTAAATAGATAACATAAGACAAGGCTATGAATAACCAGGTTGTCCAAAAACGAGGTTGCAGAAAAGACCATTTGAAACGAGTGTCAAACACTGCGGCACTCTTTTTTGCATTTGGATCAATCTTATTTTTCAACATAGGGAAACTGGGCTAAATTAGTATTAAGACTACACGACCCGATTGCATAAAACCCAGTCATTAGATTTGATTGTGATTTATAAGGTTAAAAGAAAATGCTAATAAACGCAAATGTGCAAAATAAAAAAAGCATTCACTGCTTTGCTAATTCATATAAAAATTTATTAACAAAATTAATGTGTTCAATTCATATAAAATTTAGCAGAAATAAAAAGACCCGCTCTGTGGGGAGAAGCGGGTCTTTGATTTGAAATCCCTTTCATGCACCTAATGTTTTTGTGCCGTCCCTTAATCTAAAGTGATACTTTAAATTTAATTACGCTATGAACCTCAGGGCGCAATAGGTGTAACAACTAAATTACCAGCAGCGTCGAATGAATAAGCTTCACCCTGTTCTGTGCCAGTTAGAGCAGAGAAACCACCGTCAACATAGATTTGGGTGCCTTCTGCACTTAGCAGGAAGTTAACCCATTTTTTAGCCAGTTTCTTGTGCTTCTTGCTGCCTGTAGCCAGGAATGCATAAGAGTAAACAACGGGCTTGTTAACACTATCTGCAGGTTGGTAACCACTAACCGCATCACCATTGTTGATAGCCAGTTGTAGCTCTGAAACCCATACAGGGCCAGTATCAGACTCACCAGCAAGAATACGTGCAGGTGTTTCTACATGATGTACGCGTGTTTCATGGGTATTGGCTTTATTAAGAATGGCGAACTCACACATACGTAAAGTGCCGTCAGCAATGGTTGCGTGACCTACATAGTGACACTGGGCATTAGTGGCCAGGTTAAAGTTAGTGGTTACACCGGTGCGGGTAGCCGCAGGTGAACCGGGCTGAGGATCAGCAACAGCGGCCAGTAAAGTATCCAGTGTTGCAATTTCTGCCGCGCTACCGTTCAGGCGAGTGTATTCGTCCATAGCACGGTACATGTTGTTAATGCCACGGTGAACACCTTCATTAATGTGGTCTACTTCTGAAACACGAACGGCTGGATCAAGTAGATCAAGAGTGCCATCAATAATTGCATCAGCACCTGTACCGATGCCAGATGTATTGCCCGCATCTGTCATCAGTGTTAACTGGTTACGGATGTAAGGTCTGGCTTCAGTAATGAAACCGTTTGTGGCCAGGTCACGCATTAAATTGTAATTGGTGCTCGCGAATATATCGAAGTCAACCTGAATACTTGTTGGCAGGTAATTACGGTCATCTTCATTACCCAGTAACATACAGCCAGATTTAATCTGGTTACGTTCCAGTCCGGGGGGAATCAGTTCGATGAAATAGTCGGCACCTTTGCTTTGTAATCCAGCTAAAGTACGTGGCTGGTTGCCAATAGCGGTCAGGTCAATGTCATCTTCAGTTAGGGCACGATGTTCATTAAATGCCTGCATGAAGTGGTCGAAAACTACCCACTGGTTACCCGCCATAGCCAGGTTTAAATTACTGGTTTGTACATTGCCGTGAAATTCAGTAGTACGAGAAGCTGGAAGTTCAGCGCAATTACCTTGTAGTACATAGGGTTTTGCATCATCATCATCATCATCGTCAGCAAATGCAACAGATGAACTAAGTGTCATCGCGGCTATAATAGCCAGGCTAAGCTTTGATGTTTTTGTAGGTTTTAACATTTCTAATACTCCTAAAAAGCAATTATTTAATTTAAGGGTGTAAAAATTTTTTACACACTTTTCCTAAAGCCGGTAAATATTTACATCGCGAATTAGTGTATGGCAGGGTTAGATAGAAAATAATCGGGGCGTGCCCCCAGCGACCCTAGGGTTTACCCTAGGTTTGGTAAAAGATGATTTGGATGGAGTAACATCTTTGACTCAGAAAAGCCTTATCAGAGCTTAGCTACGTGTTTCTTAGCAAATGCCTTGCTTGAATAATAAGCTACCTGAGATACTAAAATTCTGAATAGATTGTATTACAGCCAGCCTTTATCAAGGTCTGCAATCAATGCCAGTCTAACCAGTTCGGTAGGTGAGCTTGCCTGCATCTTTGTCATCAAGTTTGCGCGGTGTATTTCAACGGTTTTAATGCTAATGCCGAGCTCAGAAGCTATCAGTTTATTTTGCATAGAACGTAGAACGCAGTTCATCACTTCGAATTCACGGGGTGTTAATTTTCCAACACGGAGATTGATTTCACTGATTCGTTCGCGATTTTTCTGGTTGTCCAGGTCGTAAGCAATAGCACTTTGAATTCTTTCAAGCATGAGTGCATCGTTATAGGGTTTTTCTATAAAATCATAGGCTCCGGCTTTCATTGCACGCACCGCCATGGAAACATCGGCATGGCCCGTAACAATAATCACCGGGATATTGGCATCTTTTTCTTTTAATTTGGCATACAGTTCCATACCGTTAATATCCGGCATACGGACATCAAGCAATACGCAACCCGGTGTGCCTACTTCATAGTTATCGAGAAAAGAAAGGCCGCCATCAAACTCTCTGACGGGCAGGTTAGCTGATTCGATTAACCACATAAGTGATTCACGTGCTAGTCGATCATCATCAACAATGTATACGATGGATTCCATAATTTAAGATTTCACCTTGTTTAATTTTTTGTTTTAGTGTCAAGGCTTCAGTCTGGAAAAATCAGTTGGCCGCGCATTTATAGCGCAACCTCTTGGCGCGCTTTCAACTGGTTTTTCCAGATTCAAGGTAGAAGTTGTTAGAATATTAAGCTTGCTGAGCTATGTTAACAATGAAATTTTATTATTTTTATGGTTATAAAATTTCTGCAGCGGGTAATTCAAAGGAAAATTCAGCGCCGCCCTGTGGTAAAGATTTGGCCATTATTCTGCCATGATGTGATTCAATAATGCTACGACTAATGGATAAACCTATGCCCATGCCATCGTATTTTGTTGTGTAAAAAGCATCAAATATTTTAGATAAATCTTCTTTTGAAATGCCTTCACCGCTATCAGAAACTGAGAATAATATAGTTTTTCCATTACCCTGACTGGTAATAGTCAAAAGGCGCTTTTCTGATTTTACGGACTCCATTGCATCAAAGCTATTGCGAATAAAATTAAGAATAACCTGTTCTAATTGAATGTTATTGCCAAGAATAGGAGGTAATTGTCGGTCAAGTTTGAACTGTATATTTACCTTATGTCGCCGGGCTTCAGGCAGCACAAAAGTTGTTGCGCTATTGATGATGCTATTTAAATTAACAAGGTTATGTTGAGTATCTTCCTTTTGTACAAATTCACGTATATGGCGAATTATATTCGCCGCAAGTGTAGCGCCTTCTATTGCTCTCTCCATGCCGAGCATTAATTTTTTAGAATCATATTTATTACTTTTTAACATGCGCAGGCAGCCACTGCTGTAGTTAATAGCACCCGTGAGGGGTTGATTTAACTCATGGGCTAAACTCGCGGCCATTTCCCCGATAGTACTTAAGCGTGATGCACGCGCTATTTCTGCTCTGTGTCGTTGTTCAGATTCGAATGCTTCGTGTCGCTCCAGCTCATCACCAATCCATTGGGCCATCACTTTAAGTAATTCATGGTCCCATTTACTTAACGGCTTGTCACGCATCTGGGTGCCAGCAAATTCAAGCGTGCAATGCACCTGTCCCTCAACAAGAACCGCGGTTCCCAGGTAACTGTGCCAGGCATCATTCATACAGGGTGTTGGGCCTGCCTGTTTAATATTGGGTATATCCAGTGGTTCGCCATGACATTTAATTAATATTGACGCGCATTTTTGATGCAGCGGGCCACTCTGTTTTGGAGCCAGGTTTGTATCACCTGAAATTTTGCATACCGTTTGTTTATCTGTTTCAATGCTGGCCAGCACGGCAATAGGCAAGTCGTAGTATTCTCGTCCGGTATCCAGTAAACGTGAAAGTCGTTCGTCATGGGATAAATCAGGTGCACTGGAAATACGCACTAACTCACGTAAAGCTACACGGCTTTTTTCTAACCCCATATTGGTTTTTCGTAAATCATTAGTACGGGTTTCGACCTGTTCTTCAAGTGTGTCTCGATATCGGGAAAGTGCATTTTGTGAGCGTTTACGCTCGACAATTTCGTTTAGTAAATTGCGTTCGGTTTCTTTGAGCCGATGATTTGTGCGCGAAATGTAACCGTTGAGAAAAATCAGGGATACGATGAAGGTACCCATTGTAATTAGCCACCAGGCATAACGTTTTACTATTGCCAGAAACGAAGTTTGACGAAGTGCAACGTAGGGCCCTATTTGCAGGTTTTTCATGAGTTCGTGAACGGGTGAATAATCCAGCGGAATGGTCCATCCCGCCATATGCGCTATTTGTGCAGCGGGGTGATGCGTATCCATCGATAATAATGCCTGGGTGACCTTGCTTGCCAGCTGCCTGGGGGTTGCTGGTAGAGTGGAAAGAGGCCATTCTGGGTAGAGACGGGTGCTTAATGGAAAGGGGCTTTCGATGTTATATTGTGGGTTTAGAACACGAAAGTCATGCATAGAAACCTTACCCATTTCTGACATGCGTACCAGGGTTTCTGCTCTAACTGTAGCGGCATCTATCTTGCCATGTTTAACCGCCAGAATAATATTATCCTGTGGTAAGCCAGCAAATTCCAGCTTACTAAAATCGGTAAAAGGGTCGACGCCATGCTCTTTTAATTCTCGCCAGGCCATCTGGAATCCTCCCAGGGCTTTAGCGCTTACGGCCATAAAACTTTTGCCTTTTAAGTCCTCCAGTTTTTGTATGGCGTTATTATCCGTGAGGGTAATAATGACGGCACCATAGCGTACTAAGGTGTGACCGTCTTCCTCAGTTTGCATGGTGAGAATACGAGACACGCCAAAATTAGACTCGAGAAACACATAGTTGCCTGGGTTGGTGAGTACAAATTGAATGCGACCATGCTTAACATATGTGGAGAGCTCATCCAGATAGGCCGGAATAATTTTAAAGTGATAGCCGTTAATTTTTTCTGAAAGATACTCAGCGGTTGGTGTCCATTGCAGGATGGCGCGTTCTTTTCCACGGTGAGCAAGAACACCAAGATAAATTATTTTGTCTTTCCCAGTTAAAATCGTTTGTGAAAAACCGAGTTCAGTCGTTAATAATAGAATTATTAAAAGATAAATTTGTTTCGTAATCGTCTTATTCACGCGGTCTCAGTGCTTCAGGTTTATTGACATTCTGGCGTATAAAGTATACCTGTAGTTGAGTGTTGACGTCTTGTATAATCTTAAACCTAGAATAATCAGTTGGATCACGAAAGTATGCACAAGCTCTTGATTCGTCTAGCTATATGAAAAAAGTGTTTATCACCAATAAGGTGACTGCACATTTTTTCATTACGCTAACCAAATCAATAGCTTGCACATCCTTTTCGCGCCCAACTGATTTTTCTAGGTTTAAGTATCTAAAAAACGATTTATTGTGAGGTTTGATTTTTAGAATCAGTTTAAACACTGTTGTTTGAAATAGTTTAAATTAAGTCAGTTGTGCTAGTTAAAAATCTGTCTAGGAATATTCAAGGTTCTGATTAAAGTTAGATTTCCATGCTTTATAATCAGATCGAGCATCGCCTCGTTCCCGGAGTACCAGTACAATATGATAATTGCCTTTAGTAGAGGGTAAGCGATAACGTACATTGCCAGTCAGGTTGTAACTTCTTTCACTTGAATCCAGCTTAATTTCAATGTCTAGTACAGAGTCAATTTCAATTGGGTGGTCCACTTCCAGTCGAATGCTTTTTGGTGATATTTCTATGGCGGTGGTTTGTATTGTTTTACCTAGCAGTGAAGGGTTTGCAGAGGAGAAGAGGATTTTAACGTGAGTCCCCTTTGCTGAGACGAAATGTTCATCGGGTTTCTTTTTTAAAAAACGAAGTGCGATGTTTTTCATGGTATCCTGCTTAATAAGTTATGATTAATATAGTATTTCTTACTCAATAAGCTGTATTCATTTTGTCTCGTCACTTTTAAATTTATGCGAGTAATATGAGTTAAGCACAGGCTGCTCAATTGGCAAGCAGGTGAACATGCTTTAATTATAGACTGTGAGTTTAATCACACTGTTTTTTAGATAAGAATATAGTTGACAGGTAAGGCTTGAAACTGGTGAAGGTGACTGCGCTTTGGTGTAGTTTCTCTATACTGGAGGTAAGCTGTTGAAATTGGTTATAATAAGCGTTTTATGTTAGAAAATCAGTCATGCAGTTGCTAAGTTATTGAACCTTAATGTCAGAAGACATAGTTTAAACTTTTAAATAATCACCCTTATAAAATTGCCTAGATGTATAAAAAAAATATAATAAATATAGTTCTGACCTTATCATTATTTAACACCCCTCATGCTTTAGCTGATGACAATAATAGCAACTGGAAACCCAGTGCTGATGAGTTCGACTGGGTTCAGTTGACTTCGGGTGAGTGGTTAAAAGGTGAAATTAAGTCGATGTATAATGAAAGTTTTGAATTCGACAGTGATAAACTCAACATATTAAATATTGATCTTGAAGATATTAACTATCTGCAAAGTTTTCTGCCAGCACATGTCAGTATAGAACATGTTGGAGAAGTAACGGGTGTTTTAAATATATCTGGCGATCAGTTAACGGTGACCCAGGGAGAGGTTGTAAAAAAATATAATATTATCGAGCTTATCTCATTCACTCCTGCAGGCGATAGGGAAATAGACTTATGGGCTATAAAGTTCACCCTGGGCATAGATTTAAGAAAAGGCAATACAGAGCAAATTGATTTTACCTCCGCCCTGGCTGCCAAACGGCGCACTGCAAAATCCAGGTTTAAAATAGACTACCTGGGGAATCTATCTAAAACAGATGCCTTAGGTGATGAGCTTGAAGAAACCGTTAATAGCCATCGTTTAAGCTCCAGTCTTGATAAATATGTAACACGAAATTTTTTCTATACACCCATTTCTGCGGAATATTATAAAGATACTTTTCAGAACATTGAGAAACGTTTAACGGCGGGTATCGGTATAGGTTACACCATTATTAATACGCCTGAAACTGAATGGAATGTTTCCGGTGGTCCATCATATCTTTCAACAAAATATGTATCAGTACAGCCAGGGGAGGAACGTGAGGTTGACTCTGGGTCCCTGGTATTAACCACTAATGTTGATATTGAAATAAATAATAAAATAGATTTTATTTATAAATACAATATCCAGGTATCAAGGGAGGAAGCGGGTGGTTACACCCATCACATGATAGCAACTTTTGAAAATGAATTGACCAGTGAGTTTGATCTTAATGTGTCAGTTGTTTGGGATAGAATAAATTCACCGACCTTAGATGATCAGGGTGAAGAGCCTGAGCCGGATGATTTAAGATTTGTGCTGGGTGTAAGTTATAGTTATTGACGTGATTATCACTAAATCACTCAGTGGGGAGCAGTTTAATGACCGCACTTATCAATCGTTCAATATCCTCTTTAATGTGATCGGCTCTAAGTGTTACCCGTAAGCGTGCTGTATTTTTTGGCACCGTTGGTGGGCGAATGGCTGCTACATGAAAGCCCTGGTTGAATAGCTGCTGGCTAATATCCATCGCTAATTTTGCATCACCTATTATAATTGGTTGAATGGCGGTGTCAGATTCAAGTAATTTTAATTCGGCCTGAGTGGCAAGGGTTTTGAAAAATTCGATATTTTTATTTAGTGCCTGCTGTCGCCAGTTTTCGTTAACTAAAAGGTGCAGGCTGGTGCGGGTGGCCTCAGCGATGGCCGCGGGCATGGCGGTGGTATAAATATAACAGCGTGCGGTTTGAATCAGGGTTTCTATTAGTTCTTCGGAACCCGCAACAAAAGCCCCCGCAGTGCCCAGTGCCTTTCCCAGGGTCGCCATATAAACTGACACATTTGATGTAGTAATTTGTTGGTGACTTAAAGAGCCACGCCCATCCTTTCCCAGTACACCAAAGCCATGGGCATCATCAAGCATTAATCTTGCATCATATGTCTGGCAGTGTTTTATCATTTGCCGGATATCAGCCTCATCACCATCCATGCTAAAGACACTATCTGAACTAACCAGTTTCTCAGTGCTTTCGCAATTACGGAGTTTGTCCTGTAGATTGTTGTAATCCCTGTGAAGGTAACGTATCAGGCGGGCTGAGCTGATATTCGCCGCATCCAGTAATGAGGCATGATTGAGTTTATCTTCGATAATGCTACTGTTTTTACTGCATAGACTTTGGGCAACACCTAAATTGGCCATATAACCGGTAGAAAATAATAAAGCACGGGGATAGCCGCTAAAAGAGGCCAGTTCTTCTTCCAGAGCATGGTGTGCTTGTGTGTGTCCATTTACAAGATGAGCTGCACCACTGCCCACGCCATATTGTTGGGTGGCCGTCATAAAGCTTTCTTTTACCGCGGGGTGGTTCGCCAGTCCAAGATAGTCATTGCTAGAGAAATTTAAAACCCGCTGCTCGTTAAGAATTATTTCTCGACCCTGTGGACCTTGTGAAACCTTACGACTTCGATAAAGCCCCTGTTGTTTGCGCTGAAGTAAATCGTCTTGAAGGTCTTTCATTATAAGTGCTTGATCTTAACCCAGTTTCCAGCCCATGTTAGTAAGCTTTAACATGGGCTGATGACCGGGGTTATAGAAATAATTAACTGAGAGACATGCCTTTAACCTGGAAAGATCAGTTGAAAGTACGTTTAGAGTGTAAGCTCTTGATGTGCAGTCAACTGATTTTTCCAGGTTTAATGTCAGGAGTGACAGGCCTCAGCTTTTAACAACTCACTCTGTTCGGCGGCACTAGGTTTAATCCCGAGTCGACTAAACAGGGCAAGGTCATCATTGGTTTCGCAATTTTCCGTAGTAAGCAGTTTGTCACCATAAAAAATAGAATTAGCACCGGCAAAAAAGCACATGGCCTGCATTTCATCGGTCATCTCATGGCGGCCCGCCGATAAGCGTACCTGCGACTGGGGCATTAATATTCTGGCGGCGGCAATACTGCGCACAAATTCAATGCTATCAATTCCGTCTGTACCAAACAGAGGGGTGCCCTCTATCTGTACCAGCATATTGATCGGCACACTTTCAGGGTGCTGGGGCATATTTGCCAGTTGTTGTAGCATGGAGGCTCGATCAGTTGCATTTTCACCCATACCAAGAATGCCCCCGCTGCATACATTGATGCCCTTGTCTCTAACATGTTTTAACGTATCCAGGCGGTCCTGAAAGGTTCGCGTGGTAATGACATTGCCATAAAACTCAGGAGAGGTATCCAGGTTATGATTGTAGTAATCCAGCCCCGCGTCTTTCAGGCGCTGGCTTTGCTGGTCTGAAAGCATACCCAGGGTGACGCAGGTTTCCATACCGATTTCTCTTACAGCACTAATCATTTCAACTACTTTATCCAGGTTTTTATCCGTGGGGTTGCGCCATGCAGCCCCCATACAAAAACGGCTTGAACCGTTAGATTTAGCAATTTTAGCCTTCTCAATAACCTCATCCAAAGGCAGTAAGCGCTCTCTTTCGATTTCAGTATTATGTTTTGCACTTTGTGAGCAATAGCCACAATCTTCAGGGCAGGCCCCGGTTTTAATGCTTAACAGGCTACTTATCTGCACCTCATTATGGGCATGAAACTGTCGGTGTAAGCTGTGCGCTTCAAACAATAAATCATTAAAAGGCTTATCTAGCAGGTGTTGAATTTCCTGCAGCGACCAGTCATGGCGGAGGTTAGGTGAGTCTGAAGTGGTATTAGCTTGAGTCATGGAGTGTAAATCTATATATTGCAAGGAGGCGATATGATACCTGATTTACGCTTGAAATGGGGTATAGGAGCATAAGGATATATGAATAAATTAGTGGATTTTTTTTACCCGCCCCGTTGCCAGCTCTGTGGCAGCCGTCATCATTTACTTTATGGGGGGCAGTTATGCGCCGCCTGTGCAGCTGATTTTCGCTTGAATAAAACCCCATGCCAGGTTTGTGCTGTTCCAATGAACGTTTCAAAGGGTGGAAAGTCACCGCAATCCAGCACCTGTGGTCAATGCACTAAAACATCCCCGGTTTATGATTATTGCTGGAGCCCATTTGTTTATTCCCAGCCCCTGGAATGGATGATTCAACAATTAAAGTTTAACCAGAAACTAAATTTTGCTCCCTTATTATCAAATTTAATGGCAGAAAAAATTTGTGAAAATGTGTCACAACATCTGTTTGAAAATAATAAACCGGATGTCATTATTCCTATGCCATTGCATAACAGGCGTTTAAAGCAAAGGGGCTTTAATCAGTCGCACTTACTGATTAAGCCCATAGCAAAAATTCTGGAATTGCCGATCGATTTAAATTCATGTAAACGTGTTCGTGATACGGAGCATCAAACAGGAAAAAATGCGCGTCAACGACAGCAAAATATAAAAAATGCATTTGCTTTTGATAATAGGCGTAGCTACCAGCATGTGACTATATTTGATGATGTAGTAACTACGGGGTCCAGTGTATCTGAGCTGAGTAAAATACTTAAAACAGGGGGGGTGAAGCGAGTGGATGTCTGGTGCCTGGCAAGAGCTGAAAAAATAAATTAAATTTGACCAGGCTTATGTAAAATAAAGAATTTCATTGCTGTCTCTAGTGGCTAACGGGGTAGCAGTGAGAAAACTTATTCAAGTTGCTGTTTTTTCCTGGCTTCCTGCTTTTCTTTATGAAGTTGACGAAAGCGGATTACATCCTGCTTAAATGCCTTAAGAATTTCAGTTCGTTCATTCGTTTTATCTTCAATAAACGCATAATTATTTTCAAGTTGACGGCCGACTGAAATAACTTCTTTGTGTAAGTTTTCAGGTGCATCACGTCCCGATTTTTGAATTGATTCAATGCGAGACTTAACATTAGACAGTTTTATCTCATCATTCTTAATCAGTGTTTCGGCAAGGGAAATCTGTGAGTCAATTGCATCAAGTCTGGCGTCACGGGCTAATGTTAAATCACTTTCTGTTGTAAAAGTGTCAAGTAAAACCCTGTCTCGAAGTGCTTTTTTGCGTGATGCAATCAGGCGTTTTTTATTTTCAGCCGCTTTGAGTTTGTTTTTCTTTTGATCCTCCGATAACTCTTTTTCCGATTTCTGTGCTTTAGAGGTACGTAGTGTGACTCCCTGCTCATTAAGTAATGAATGCTCTTTGCGTAGATATTGCGAAGGCACACGATCACCGTAATGAACCTGGCCTTTCTCATCTACCCACTTGTTTAAACCGGCATAGGTGCAGGGTGTAAGCAACAGGCTGACAATAATTGCACTAAGTAACTGTTTTAGTTGGGTTTTAAAAATATGCATTAATTTAATGTTTCTTAAAAATACTAAGACTCAAGTACGGGAGCCCTTAAATACTATATGCCCTTAAGTATAATCTTAATTTGAAATTTTTCCGCTGCTGAGTTGAATTTAAGACAAAAAAAACCATGCTTAATTCAGAAAAATCAGCCGCTAGCTAGCGCAGAGTGTAAGCTATCGATTTATAGAGCGTAATGAAAAAATACGTAATTATCTTATTGAATACTAACACTGTGAAGTAATGAACGATTAATGAGGGTTAATTCTTCCTGATATGGGAAAAACAACAGGCTAAGTTAAGATGTGTGTCCAGTTAAGATAGTTAAGGTAAAATTACCCCAGATGATTGATATTTATGAACAATTACTTCTCCTTGTTATTTCCTTATTGGCCAATTTTTTCTCGGCATTGGCAGGAGGGGGAGCCGGCTTAATTCAGCTACCCGTATTAATTTTTCTAGGATTGCCTTTTGGTATTGCCCTGGCAACTCATAAAGTAGCCAGTGTGGCACTGGGTGTAGGCGCAACTATTCGTCACCTTAAGTCTGGCAGGCTGGAAAAGTGGTTCGCTTTATATATTCTCGCCACGGGGATCCCCGGTGTTATTTTGGGTGCCAGTGTTATTTTGCAGATACCCGACCGAATGGCACAAATTGCATTAGGTCTGTTAACCATGGGCCTGGGAATATATTCGTATTTATCTCCTGAGCTAGGGCAAACACTGCAAACTAAAAACCGTCATCGAAAAGGCATGATAATGGGTGGCATTGCGATTTTTGCAATGGGCGTGCTGAATGGTTCACTAACATCCGGAACCGGCTTATTCGTTACCCTTTGGCTGGTGCGCTGGTTTGGCCTGGATTATAAAACCGCCGTAGCTTACACATTAATACTGGTGGGTATTTTCTGGAATGGCGGTGGTGCAATTACCTTAGGTTATTTAGGTGAAATTTACTGGTTATGGATTCCAGCGTTGATAGCCGGTTCGTTAATCGGCGGTTATTTTGGTGCCCATATGGCGATCGTTAAAGGCAATAGAGTTATCAAAATTACCTACGAAGTGGTGACATTGTTAATTGGCATTAAGCTTATTGTTGGGTGAAGTTGTGCACTGCTGTGGAACGTCTCCCTCGGGGAAAGACCGCCAAAAAGCGGCGGTCTTTCCCCGAGGGAGATGTGCCTTAACAAGGCAATTTAGCATCGAGTAAATAAAACTGTTAACTTCCGCTACTGACTATCAGTAGTAATTAACTCACCCCAAACTCCGTACGATAAAACTGCATCGCATCCAGCATTTCCTCATCACCCTTATCCTGAAGGTATTGAATCAGGTGATCCATGCCGATAATGCTAAACACATTTACTCCATAATCATCATGCAGTTCCTGTACAGCTGATCGGTCACCCGTGCCTTTCTCCTGGCGATCCAGGGCAATTAAAACCCCGATCGTTGTGCCATTGTTATGGTCAATAATATCAATGGCCTCACGAATGGCGGTGCCTGCGGTAATTACATCATCCAGCACCAGTACCCGGCCTTTAATTGTAGAGCCCACTATTGAGCCACCTTCACCATGGTCCTTGGCCTCTTTGCGGTTAAACGCGTAGGGAACATCCAGGCCATGATCTATCTGCAAAGCCATAGCCGTAACCGCCACCAGGGGAATGCCCTTGTAAGCAGGGCCAAATAAAATATCGTACTCTATGCCACTTTCAACAATAGCCTGGGCATAGCAGCGCCCCATTTCAGCCAATGCCTTACCCGTATTGAACAGACCCGCATTAAAAAAGTAGGGGCTTTGACGACCAGATTTCAGTTTAAAATCGCCAAACTTAAGCACATCATACTGCAAAGCCAGCTCAATAAAGTTTTTCTGATAATCTTTCATAACCTATCCTGTTTAATCAGCAACATGTAAGATGCACGGCCGAACTATAATTACTTGTGAAAAATGCGCATTATATCAGTTAACACCAACGGAATTCGAGCCGCAGCACGAAAAGGCTTTTTTGACTGGCTCAGTAAACAAAAAGCCGATGTAGTCTGCATTCAGGAAACCAAAGCGCAATTACATCAGCTCGAAGATGAGGTGTTTCACCCGCAGGGTTACAACTGTTATTACCATGATGCGGTAAAAAAGGGCTATAGTGGCGTGGCGGTTTATTGTAAGAAAGCGCCAAAAAAAGTACATGCGGGTATTGGTATGCACGATATTGATGTTGAAGGTCGCTACATAGAAGTAGAATTTGACAAGATCAGTGTTATCTCTTTATACATGCATTCTGGCTCATCATCAGAAGAAAGGCAGGCATTGAAATTTGATTTTATGGAGCGCTTCATGGTGTATCTGCATAAGCTACGACGCAAGCGCCGTGAATTTGTAATTTGTGGAGACTGGAATATCGCCCATAAACAAATTGATATAAAAAACTGGCGCAGTAATCAGAAAAATTCCGGTTTTTTACCGGAAGAAAGGCAATGGCTAACAAAGTTATTTGATGAGGTGGGTTATGTTGATGCATTTCGAGTCGTCAATCAAAAGCCCCATGAATATACCTGGTGGAGTAATCGAGGCCAGGCCTGGGCGAATAATACGGGCTGGCGTATTGATTACCAGATAATTACGCCAAAACTAAAAGACACAGTTAAGGCAACGCATATTTATAAAGACGAACGTTTTTCAGATCATGCGCCTTTGATTATTGATTATGATTACACCCTGGAATAAATTTTAGAAAAACGATGTCATCACTAGATAATTCTAAAAATAGCCATAAACACAACTGGCGAGAATCCATTTCGGTTTATGCAAAGCCCCAAGTTATAGGCATGTTATTCCTTGGGTTTTCTGCGGGCCTGCCCTTTTTACTTGTTTTTTCAACCTTGTCCGCCTGGTTAACTGAAGCGGATGTCAGCCGCACTACCATCGGTTTTTTTAGCTGGGTTGGGATTATGTATTCAATTAAGGTGTTCTGGGCACCGGTAGTTGATCGTGTGCCATTGCCTGTGATTGGGCGCTTGCTTGGCCAGCGTAGAAGCTGGTTGTTACTGGCGCAATCAGGTATTGCAGCTGGACTATTATTGCTCGCCTATACAACACCAGAAAATAATTTACAGCTGTTTGCGCTATTTGCACTTTTTGTCGCATTCTCTTCAGCAACCCAGGATGTTGTAATAGACGCCTACCGTATAGAGTCGATAGATAATGAATATCAGGCAGCAATGGCTGCGACCTATGTGCTGGGTTATCGATTTGCAACTTTAGCCGCGGGTGCCGGTGCATTATATGTTGCCGAGTTTGTTAACTGGCAGGTGGCATATATAACAATGGCGGCATTAACAGCTGTGGGTATTGTTACAACATTGGTGATTCGTGAACACGCTCGTCAAATAGAAGCCGATACTCTGGCTCGTGAAGAGTTATTAATTAGTCAGATAGAAAATGTAGCTCATTTAAAAGGAGCTACACAAAAAATAACGGACTGGTTTATATCGGCCGTAGTCAGTCCCTTTGTTGATTTTTTTAAAAGCAAAGGAAAGTATGCATTATTAATTTTGTTACTCATAAGCACTTATCGCATCACTGATATCACTATGGCAGTGATGGCGAACCCTTTTTATCTGGACCTGGGTTTTACAAAAACAAACATTGCTGATGTTACAAAAATATTTGGTTTCTTTTTGACGATAACCGGTGCAGCAGTTGGCGGTATTATGGTCATGCATTTTGGTACGATGCGCATGATGTTAGTGGGTGGAGTATTAGTGATTGTAACGAATTTATTATTTGCTTTACTGTCTACGATGGGTGCAAATATTATCATGCTAGCAGCTGTTATAGGCGCAGATAGTTTAGCTGGCGGTATATCAATTTCGGTATTTATTGCATATTTATCTAGCTTAACTAATAAGGCATATACGGCGACGCAGTATGCTTTATTCAGCTCACTGATGACATTGTTTCCAAAAATCATAGCGGGTTTTTCTGGCACTGTTGTTGATGCTTACGGTTATTTTGTGTTTTATATTTATACCTCGTTACTGGGGATTCCTGCGCTGCTTATTGTTATTTACCTGATTAGAAATCAGAAGCAGGATTATGCTACGGACTGACCCTGAGCTATCCCCAGGATGCAGTGTGCCGCAGGCGCACAAATAAAACATTTGCGTATCTTTGCGTTCATTTGCGGACAAAATGCTTTTGACTTTATTTATATAATGTAAAATTATTAAATGCCAGAATTCAGCACACTACCGCCTTTGTCATTATATATTCACCTTCCCTGGTGCGTTAAAAAATGCCCCTATTGCGATTTTAATTCCCATGCATTTGATTCAGGCCTGCCTGAAGATGAATATATAAATTCATTGATAGCCGATCTTGAATATCAATTACCGACTATCTGGGGCCGGCGCATTGTTTCTGTGTTTATAGGCGGCGGCACGCCTAGCCTGTTTTCTGCTGAGTCGATTCATAAATTATTGAGTAAGATTCGTAGCCACTTAAATTGTTTGCCGAATATGGAAATTACCATGGAGGTAAATCCAGGCACAGTTGAACAGGAAAAATTCAATGGGTTTTATGAGGCGGGTATTAATCGATTGTCGATTGGTGTGCAAAGTTTTGATGATAACAAACTGCAATCTCTTGGGCGTATTCACAATGCAGATGAAGCCATTAATGCGCTGGCGGTTGCCAGGCAAGCGGGTTTTGAAAATATTAATCTCGATTTAATGTTTGCTTTACCAGATCAAAATATCGATCAGGGTTTAAGTGATTTACAACAGGCAATTGATTTATCACCGCAACATATTTCCTGGTATCAACTCACAATTGAGCCGAACACATTTTTTTATAGCCATCCGCCGATAACACCGGAAGATGATTTGATATGTGAGATGCAGCAGCAAGGGCAACAGATGTTGGCGAATGCACAGTATTTGCAATACGAAATATCTGCTTATGCAAAAAACAAACAACAGTGTGCGCACAATTTAAATTACTGGCGGTTTGGTGATTATCTGGCATTGGGTGCCGGTGCCCATGGCAAAATTAGTCGTGCAGATAGCGGTGAAATAAGTCGTTACTGGCAAACCCGAAAGCCGGCAGACTATATGCGGGCAAGCGCAGAAAATAAAACATCCGGGAGAGAGAAGGTGGAAACTGCTGAGCTGGTCTTTGAGTTTATGCTCAATAGTTTACGCCTGAAGCAGGGATTCGATTTAACCCTGTTCGAGCAGCATACCGGTTTAAGCGCAGACTGTATTTTAGCAAAATGTGAGCAGGCAATAGTTGATGGCTTATTGCAAAGAAAGGGAGATAATTTTGCTGCGACTGATCGGGGCTATCTGTTTTTAAATGATTTAATAAACCGATTTTCCTGAATTCAGGAAATTTTTGCAGGTGCACAAACAACGCATAAACCTAGAAAGATCAGTTGAAAGTGCGTTTAGAGTGTAATCTCTTGATGTGCATAGTGAATTCAAAAAGTGCGCGGTCACCTTATTGGTGATAAGCAGATTTTTGAATTTGCCAGGCGCGTCAAGAGGTTGCGCTATAAATGCACGGTCAACTGATTTTTCTAGGATAAAGTTAACCGTTGAATGTGCACCACTCAGTAGTGCTTTAGTTTGATTATAAAAAAGTTACCTGAGAAGCTTTTTTATTTCTTTTTAGAGTCGGACTGCCCCATTAAATCATTGAGCATTTTTTGCTGTTGTTCCATCCGTTCACTCATTTTCTCAGTGGAGTCTTTCGCATCATTCACCAGGTCTTTAACGCCCTCTGGGGTGTATAAACTGCCAACCCGGGAAATACGAGGCCCACCACTGGTCTCTTCTTCTTTTTCAGGGGCCTTATAAGCATTTACCAGGTTCGTATTGGCGCGAATATTTTTCTCTTCATATGCGCCCTGACCCGTAGGTGCGGTGCCGCCATAGTGGGTTACGCCCTTGTCATCAACCCACTGGTAGACCTTAACATCCTTTTCAACCACCGCATTGCCCAGACCGGTTATGCCTTCTGGGGCTTTATTGACTATATCTCCCATGCCTGGGATCTGAAATCCACCCATACCCCCGCCGAGAATATATTTATAGCCGATAAACATTACACCCAGTGTAATACCGGCTTTTAACAGTAATTTAATGAAAAACTTCACTCCATAGCTCCTTTTTAATGCGGCCAGATGCTGTCAGAATACAACCGGCGCAGCTTTATGTATATGTCATGCAAATATTAACACGAAAAACCCGCTTATACCCCTTGCCGATTAAGTACTAAACGAGTAATATACGCGGCTCTCTACGGTAGCAAGGCTATGAGGATCTCGATATGAGACCAGATATACACCCAAATTATCACGACGTTAAAGTAAGCTGCAGCTGTGGCAACACATTTGACACTCGCTCAACTTACGCAAAAGAAGCACTTTCTATTGAGGTGTGTTCACAATGTCACCCATTCTTTACTGGTAAGCAGAAAATTTTAGACTCTGCGGGTCAGGTTGAGAAGTTCCACAAACGTTTTGGTGGCAAGAAGTAATTCTTTGCAACTTAATACTCGTTTGTTAAAAAAGGCGCTGATTTTCAGCGCCTTTTTTTATGTGCAGCCTTCCAGTGTATATGCATTCGCCTGTCCGCCCCGGCATATCGATGAATCCGTCAGGGTAAACTATGTTTATGATGGCGATACCCTGCAATTAGAAGATGGTCGTAAAGTCAGGCTGATGGGCATAGATACCCCGGAAGTCTTTAGTCGACATAGAAATATTGCAGATGATATTAAGCTCAGTGGTGAGCGAGCAAGGGCCGCGTTGCAACAACAGCTGAGTCAGGCAAATCAACGTATTAGCCTGGCCTATGGTCCACAACGTTTTGATCGATATAAGCGCACACTGGCACATGCGTTTTTGCCCAATGGGAAAAATATTCAGGCCTGGTTGATTTCCCAGGGTCATGCCATTGCTTTTACAACACCTCCAAATGACAGAATGAGTGACTGTTATCGGCAGCAGGAGCTTGAGGCCCGTCAACTTAAGCGGGGTATCTGGAAACTGCCCCAGTATCAATTAAAGCGAAGCGGTGACTTAGATAAAAGTAGCCAGGGTTTCCATCGATTACAGGCAAAAGTAACCCGTATCTGGCAAAGTAGAAAAAAAGTGACTCTCTTTCTGGATGATAAGATCGAGCTTAAAATTTATAACAATGACCTGCCTAATTTTAATGTCCATATGTTAAATAATTTAGATCATAAAAACGTACAGGTTCGAGGCTGGTTGCGTGTTAAAAAAATGAATCAGAATTCGCAGAATAAAATCAGTTTTATTATGACGCTACGTCATCCAGATAGTATTAAAGTGTTAAACTAAATAAATATTAAACAGCTATTAAAATTGAACTCTTAACATGAATGAAGAAGATAAAAAACGCGCCCTCGATTACCACAAATATCCATCTCCCGGAAAAATAGCCACAGATATAACCAAGCCCTGTAATACCCAGGATGATTTATCCCTGGCTTATACACCGGGTGTGGCCGAGCCGGTCAGGGCCATTGCCGATGACCCTGAAATGGCTTATGACTACACAGCCAAAGGAAATTTAGTCGGTGTCATTACTAATGGCAGTGCTGTGTTGGGCCTGGGTAATGTAGGTGCATTGGCGGGTAAGCCGGTTATGGAAGGTAAAGCGGTTTTGTTTAAGCGCTATTCAAACATTGATGTTTTTGATATTGAAGTGAATGCAGATCTACCCAAAGATTTTATCGATACGGTTGCGAGAATCGCCCCAACATTTGGTGGCATCAATCTGGAAGACATAAAGGCACCGGAATGTTTTGAAATTGAACGCACCCTGGACAGCATGCTCGATATTCCTGTATTTCATGATGATCAACACGGCACAGCCATTATTATTGCTGCGGGTTTACTCAATGCGCTCGACCTGCAGGGTAAAAAAATCGAAGACGCACGTATTGTTTGTATGGGGGCCGGTGCGGCGGGAATTGCATCTATGCGATTGTTACAGGGTCTGGGTGCGCATAAAGAGAATATGATTCTGCTGGATCGTAATGGTGTGATTCATACCGGGCGAAATGACCTGAACATTTATAAAGCAGAATTTGCGGTAAAAACAGAACGCAGGTCAGCACTGGATGCAATGGGTGACGCGGATGTATTTATCGGTGTTTCCGGCCCGAACTTACTCACACCGGAAATGGTGCTGGCCATGGCACCTAAGCCCATTGTGTTTGCCTTATCAAATCCAACTCCGGAAATTGATCCGCAACTTGCGAAACAAACACGTGATGATTTAATTATGGCCACCGGGCGAAGTGATTACCCAAATCAGGTAAACAATGTGCTGGGTTTCCCCTATATTTTCAGGGGCGCGCTAGATGCGGGTGCAACCACCATTACCCAGGAAATGCATATAGCCGCAGTAAATGAAATTTGCAACCTGGCAAAAGACCCGGTGCCCAAGTCAGTGCTAAATGCATATGAACTGGAAAGGCTGGAATTTGGCCCGGACTATATCATTCCAAAACCGGTTGACCCAAGGCTAATAGAGCGTGTTCCCGCAGCAGTTGCTCAGGCGGCGTTAGATAGTGGTGTATCCAAGCATCATCACGATTAGGTTTTAAGCCTGTTTTTTGTGCATCAGTTTGTGTACTGCTAGCTGCTCAATACTGTAATTTAGTCTAAACTCATGAAAAAAGAATAATTATTCTCAAGGGGTGCAGCATGAAAAAAATCACAGTAGTGGGTGCCGGTCGTGTAGGTGAGTCCACCGCGCAATTTATTGCTTCAAAAGATCTCTGTCGTGAAATCGTCTTAATTGATATTCGGGAAGGTGCTGCTGAGGGTGCGGCTTTAGATATTCAGGAAGATGGCCCCCTGTTTCGATTTGATACCCGTCTTATCGGTGGCACCGACTATGCGCTAATGGCAGATTCAGACCTGGTCATTATTACCGCAGGTGTACCCAGAAAACCGGGCATGTCCCGTTCAGATGTGCTGGAAACCAATGTGGCTGTAACCGATGCCATTATAGAAAACACCCTCAAGTATGCTCCTAATTGTAAAATGCTCTTTGTTTCAAATCCGGTTGATATTCTCACCTACCGCGCATGGCAAAAAACGGGCTGGGATCGTAACCGAATATTTGGTCAGGCCGGTGTGCTGGACTCAACCCGCATGGCCAGTTTCATTGCCCTGGAAACCGGTTACTCCTCCCTGGATATTGATGCCATGGTGCTCGGGGGGCACGGTGACTCTATGGTTCCAATGATGCGCTATACAACCATTTCAGGTATTCCTGTGAGCAATTTCATGGACCAGAAAACCATAGATGATATTGTCACCCGCACAAGAAATGGCGGCGCTGAAATATTAGCCCTGCGTCAAAACAGCAGCGCATTTGATGCACCCGCCGCCGCCGTAGCCGCAATGGTCGATGCCATTGTAAATGACCGCAAACGCATATTGCCAACGGTGGCTATTCTTAAAAATGAATACGGTTGTAATGAGCTAGCCATTGGTGTGCCCTGTGTGTTGGGTAAAAACGGCATGGAGAAAGTGATTAACCTGGATATGAATAAAGAAGAACAGGCCAATTTTGATAATTCCGTATCTGCAGTTGAAAAAGATATGGAAGCGTTGGCTAAGTTGTAAAAAATCAGTTGAAGCCTGTCTTATTGGTAAAGCGCAATTCGACAGGCTGAGATAGTTTGTATAGAAGTTAATCATGCTTGTCTATTCCTGTTAAAATGCGTCAATGACAAAGCGCGCCTATTTAATCGATTCCAGCATCTATGTTTTCCGTGGCTGGCATGTTTTTGATGATGCCATCACTGACATCGATGGAAACCCCACCAATGCGGTTTATGGTTTTACAGAGTTTTTATACCAGCTATTTGAACAGAAACAGCCCGAGTATATTGCCTGTGCATTTGATGCTCACCAGACAAATTCCTATCGTCGTGAAATTTTTTCCGAATATAAAGCCAATCGTCCCCCTGCACCTGAAGAGCTAAAAGTCCAGTTTCGGTATTGCAGGGAATTTTGTCGTGCCGTGGGTATACCCGAGTTTGGTTCTAACCGCTTTGAGGCGGATGACATAATCGGCACCCTGGCGACGCGATTAAGAAATGAAGGTTTTGATATTACCATTGTCAGTGCTGATAAAGATTTAACCCAGTTGGTGTTGGGGGAGCGAGATGCATGGTGGGACTTTGCCCGGGGTAATGTTCTCAATCATAAAGGTGTAGAAAAACAGTTTGGAGTAAGGCCTGAGAAAATAGCCGACATGCTGGCATTAACCGGAGATAAAGTCGATAACATTCCAGGCATTCCCGGTGTGGGTTATAAAATGGCTTCAAATTTATTAAATAAATTTGAAGATATTGAAGATATACTGGATAACATAAATAATATTTCTAAAATGAAATTTCGCGGTTCAGCACGCATACAAAACCTGGTAGAAGAGCACCAGGGTTTATTGCCAACAAATAAACGCCTGACTGAAATAGTAACCGATGCAATTTTTGATAATCATGATCAGCATATTCTCTGGCAGGGTATACCCGATGAAGATATCTTTCATGACTTGTTTGATCAGTTAAATGCAAGTGATCAAAGAAGAAAACGCTGGCTACAATTATAAATGAGTAAACTAATTTTATTTAATAAACCCTTCGGTGTTATCTGTCAGTTCAGCCCCCATGAAAAGCACCAGAGCCTGGCAGAGTATATTTCCATAAAAGATATTTACCCCGCGGGACGACTGGATCATGATTCGGAAGGCTTGTTGTTATTAACCGATGATGGAAAATTACAGCATAAAATTTCAGACCCAAAAAATAAAATGAAAAAAACCTACTGGGTACAGGTAGATAAAGAAATAACAGGCGAAGCTATAGAACAACTTAAAAAGGGTGTAGTGTTAAAAGATGGAAAAACAAAACCGGCACAGGCACGAATTATTTCAGAGCCAGAAAATTTATGGGCAAGAAATCCCCCGGTCAGGTTCAGGAAACATGTACCCACAAGCTGGATTGAGTTAACGATTCAGGAAGGGCGCAATCGTCAGGTAAGAAGAATGACCGCTGCGGTTGGATTTCCAACCTTGCGATTGATTCGTTGCAGGATTGGTGAGTGGGATTTGGGAAAACTTCAGCCGGGGGAATTAAAAAAAGTCGTTAATGTGTAGCCCGGAGGCAGCGAAGCGTAGTCCGGGAATACATGTTTTTTATGCATTCTTAATACTTCCAAATTCCCATAATATTAAATTCTAAATCTCCATTCTTAAAATAGATTATGGGAATTAGTGGGTTTTAGAATTCAGCTTCGCAGAATTCCCGGACTACGCTTCGCTGCCTCCGGGCTACGCATTTACGACTATATTTTATACCCAATAATCAACAAAGATGCCCAGAAACACACAAAACCCAAACCAGTTATTATTAACAAACGCCTTTACACATTTTTGTCTGTCACGATCTTTAATTAAAAATTGTTGATAAATAGCCAGCCCACTCGCCGCGGTTAAGCCAAGGTAGTAATAAAGTCCCAGGTCTGAATTTTGGCCAATGAGTACTAAATCAAATATTAAAAGCGCTTGTAATAAACCAATTATTATTTTATCGGCTTCTCCAAATAAAATAGCCGTAGATTTAACGCCAATTTTTAAATCATCTTCCCGGTCGGCCATGGCATACATCGTGTCATAGGCGGTTGCCCATAAAACCGTTGCCATAAAAATGAGCCAGGTAACGACGGTTATTTCATTTGCCTGTGCGGTAAATGCCATGGGGGCCGCCCAACCGAAAGCCATGCCTAAATGTACCTGGGGCATGTAATGGAAACGTTTTGCAAAGGGGTAGCTTGCGGCCAGGAGTATGCCTGCAAAACTCATATAAATAGTCAGTGTGTTCATTAACAGAACCAGAGAAAAAGCAGTTAATGAAAGTACAGAAAAAACCACTAATGTTTCCTTGCTGCTAATTCGTCCCGCAGCTAGAGGTCTATCTTTAGTGCGCTCTACATGTGGGTCAATATCCCGATCAGCAAAATCATTAATAGCACAGCCAGCTGAACGCATTAAAAACACACCGCTGACAAACACAAATAACACGAGAAGATCGGGAAAGCCCTTGGCGGCAATCCATAGCGCCCAGAGCGTAGGCCATAAAAGTAGATAAATGCCAATAGGCCGGTCAAGCCGAATGAGCAGGCTGTATTGCTCCAGGCGATCTAGGAAGTGCTGGTATTTTGGGGAGGGTGTCAGTTTTTTGAGTATTTCAAATAACAGCATTATAGCAGGGTGTTCCATTAACGAATGTGCTGGTATATTACCCGACTTAAATTAATAGATCACTACAGGTTTTATCATGTCAAAAAAATTCGATTACGACTTAATTGCAATAGGCGCTGGCAGCGGTGGTTTATCAGTTGCCGAGCGAGCAGCGGCGTATGGTGCTAAGTGTGCAGTTGTTGAAAGTGGCAAAATGGGTGGAACCTGCGTGAATGTGGGCTGTGTGCCTAAAAAGATCATGTGGTTTGGGGCTAACCTGGCCCATGCCATGCAGGATGCAAAAGACTATGGCTTTAATATAGAAAACAGGGATTTTGACTGGGGGCAGCTGGTAACTAAACGGGAAAACTATATTTCAAACATCAATAACTGGTATCACAATTACCTTGCTGATTCGAATATCGATGAGTTACAGGGTTTTGCTTCTTTCGTCGATAAACACACAGTCGATATTGATGGTAAACAATTTACTGCTCGCCATATTGTGGTTTCACCGGGCACTACCCCCACAATCCCCGATATCACCGGTGCAGAACTTGGTCTGTCATCAGATGGTTTTTTTGAGTTAAGCGAATGCCCAAAGAAAGTTGCCATAATTGGTTCAGGCTATATTGCGGTTGAGCTGGCGGGTGTATTAAACGCCCTGGGCAGTGATGTGTGTATGTATTTACGTAAAGAACACCTATTACGCACATTTGACGCGATGTTACGGGAAACCTTGCTAGAGGAAATGCTCGATCAGGGCGTGGACATTATGCCGCGCACTCAAATTACAGAAATTGTAAAAGAGGAAGACGGAAGTTTGAGCCTGTGTGATGATAAAGGTAATAAAAATACGGGTTTTTCTGAAGTTATCTGGGCGATAGGTCGTTACCCAAATACGCAGGGTATGCATCTTGATGCAGTTAATATCGAGACGGATGAAGCGGGTTATATCACCACGGATTTATACCAGAATACCAATATCGAAAATATCTTTGCGATTGGTGACGTAACCGGACGAGCACCACTAACTCCCGTCGCCATTGCAGCGGGCAGGCGCCTGGCGGACAGGCTTTATAACAATCAAAAAGATCGCCACCTGGATTATAAAATGATTGCCACTGTTGTCTTCAGTCATCCACCCATTGGCACGGTGGGTTTAACTGAAGGTGAGGCTCGTAAAGAACATGGTGAAGCGGTAAAAATATATCAAACCCGTTTCACCGCCATGTATAACTCAATGACTAGTCATGAGGTGCCAACGGCGATGAAACTGGTTTGTGTTGGGGCACAGGAAAAAGTGGTTGGCTGTCATATTATCGGCCCGGGTGCGGATGAAATGTTACAGGGGTTTGCAGTCGCTATGCGCATGGGGGCGACTAAAAAAGATTTTGATGACACGGTCGCAATACACCCAACCAGTTCAGAAGAGTTGGTAACGATGCGTTAGTTGTGAGGGTTTAAATTGTTAAACCTGGAAAAATCAGCAGCCCACTATTTGGGCTGCTGAAACGATCTTAAAAATTAAGCGTTACTTGATCTTAGATAATAGTTCAGGGTTAGTAACCAGTTTTCTGACACCATGTGCATGGTCTTCTTCAAAAACATTACCCTTGCACCATTCACCAAGACTGTTGATATCCACTTTGGCACACTTGGGTCGAACGCTCCAGGTAACCTGCATAGGTGAACATTGTTGCTCAGTATACTTAGGTCCGGTTGTTGAACCCAAAAACTCAACAGGTTTACCTGTGTTTGTAGGTAATGATTTCGCCTGGTGGAAACCATTGGCCATATTGCCATCGTAGGAAAGGTCATTAAAGTTAAGTGCAGATGAATCATTAACAACCGTGAAAACCTGTGTCTCTACACGTAAATCCGGATTAGCACAACTTTTTGACAAACATGAACCCAGGCCTTTGCCGGGTTTGATGTCACAAGAGGTGTGAACCCAATGCACTTCAATTGTGTCGCCAGGTTTTAAACCCTTACACACTTTTTCCTTCGGTGGCGTCAACTCAGCTTTACTAAGTGATTTGCTCATGCTGCACTGGTAGCCACCACCATGACCGTGCTCACCCTCTCCGGCGTAAATTGAAAAGGCTTTTGCCTTGTGCTCTGCATTATTGTGGAAATGAATATTACACAGATTCATATTTTTATAACTGGGTGCAGTATTGAAAATACGCTTATTCGTACCATTCACCTTATCAATGTCTCTAGGTGTCTGGGGGCCATAACCTTCACAGGCTGGGCCGATATTATCGCTGTGACCGTGGTCACTCGCTACGCAGTTTGAGGAAAGTGTCCCAACAGCTAACGCAATTAAAATGTTGCTTTTTAGTGATAGCATTTATTATTTCTCTCTTATTGTCAGTGGTTAAAAAATTAAAGCGATTTAATATAAGCCTTAAAACTTAACGTCACCTTAAGTGAGCTTAAGATTATATTGATAGTAAATCATAAGAAGAGCGCGCTGTGATCTGGTAAAGTGGTATGGTTGCGACTTTAGGTACCTTGGGTGGTGAAAATCCTTTTGTAGTTGACCTGGCTCTGCCAATGCAGGATTTACCTGATCCGTGCAGAAAGGAGCATGGCTAAGTTACAATATCAATGTTACGAATAATGGGGGCATCAATACTAGAAACGTGATTGTATTCTATAAGTTACCAAAAGATATTACCTTTGAATTAGTAAGTCCAGGTCAGGGTCTATGCCAAATGGTATTAAGTTAAGGAGGGTTTGCATGTATTTTGTAGGGTGGATCAAACGAAGTGGATCCACCTGGTATACCCAGAAAATGCCGGATCCGCTTCGCTTGATCCAGCCTGCAACACTCTACAGCCTTCTTTTTCTATTAATTATTTAACAGCGCAAGCGTATCAACAAATGTTGAAGATAGTAGTGGCGGTAAACCCTGTAAAGGTAAAAAGTGTAATTAGGTTGTAAAATTTATTTAAAGAATTACATGAAGATAAAAATCTTGTCATTCCTGCGAAGGCAGGGATCCAGTGACTTTGGCTCGATAAAGTCACTAGACCCCTGCACACAACTATTTTGTTAAGACTTTCAAGCTACACCTCAAATTGCAGAGCATTAACCTGTTTACCCCACAATGCACTGAACTGATGACTAGCAATTTTTTGATCCCCGCTAGTCCAGAATTCTTCATGGCCTGCTGATGAGGACGTGGAAAGTATGTTTTCACTTTCCAGTCTGCTAGCCACTTGCCTGGCAACAGCCAAATCAGTATTTATAATTTCAACTTCATGCCCCACTATTTTTTGAATCATCGGTGCCAGGAAGCCATAATGTGTGCAGCCAAGTACGATTTTATCAACACCTTTTTCAAGCAATGGAAAAACATATTGTTTAATCAAATTCTCTGTTTTACTACTATAGAGGTCAACTTTTTCAACTTGCTCAACTAAACCAGGGCAGGGCTGGATTTCGATTTTAACATTTGAAGAAAAGCGATTAGATAAATTATCAAATGAAAGACTTGATAATGTTTGATTAGTTGCCAGCACACCAACAATCCCACTGTTACTTTTAAGGGCTGCTGGTTTTATTCCCGGCTCAACTCCAATAATTGGAATTTTATATTCAGAACGCAACTTCTCTATTGAAGAAGCAGTAGCTGTATTACAGGCAATAACGACAGCCTTAACTTTTTTCTTAACTAAAAACTGAATTATTAATGACGATCTTTGTGCAGTATATGACTCTGGCTTAGTGCCATAGGGTGTATGGGCTGAATCTGCAAAATATAATATATTCTCATTAGGTAGCAATTCCCGAACGCTAAGTGCAATTGATAAGCCGCCTACGCCAGAATCAAATATTCCTATTGGGTTTGTATTAAGCATCATATTTTATGCTTGGGTTTTGTAAGTTGGTTAAACACATGGCATTCCTCTAATCTAAGGAGTACATACAGCATCAATTTTTTCTGCGGATATAATAATTTTTTGATTCCCATTGCTGTCTTGATAAGGATACACATCACTATATCGATATCCTCCGGGTAGAACAATTTGCTTTCTCTCTGAGCCATCCCTTTTCATTGTCCAGATTGTTCGTGTATTAAATGTCACAGTCGAATCAATATTGGCAAAAACCAATGTTGTGTTATCAACCCACTCGGGAAGTGCGTCATTGTTAAACTGGCTTATTCCAAGAGAAGACGATATGTTGACTTCACTTAGGGGCGCGGCGAGTGAAACTACAAATATTCGAAAGCCAAATCCATTAATGCCGGCATTCGGTGTCTGTCGCATAAAAGCGACATTATTTCCATCGGGAGAAATTTTCGGGTCATTCTCAAGTACGTCAGTAGCAATTAATACATTGCCAGTGCTGTCTCGTCCAAGAGATAATCCTACAGGTAGCCCAGGTGGGTTTAATGATTGCAGGAAAATACTTTTAACCAATACACCATTATTATCGTAGACGCCACCATAAACCAACTGGTTACTTGATAGCGCTTGGGGATCATAGGCTGTAATCGTGTCTGGAATAACAACCTCTGTTGGCTCAATGACCAGGTTCATGGATGAGTCTGTCTGGGCCCGATATATTTTTACTCCTCCGTCAGGTGCGCCTGATAAAAAAGTAAATTCGAAATTGCTGTCGTACCAGTAGTTGTTGGAAGTTAATTCTCCACTGGTCACAGGTATGATGATTTTAGATTGACCGTCATCGATACGCGTTGCTCTAATTTCAGTGTTCACGTAAGCAATAGCAGGGTCTGGCTCTATTGTTGCGCAACCTTCCGTATTGGTCATGTTATAACGTGTATAAGCGACCCACTGTTTATCGGGAGATACCCGAGGATGTGTCATATCCTGAAAACTGCTTTTTTCAATGACCTGTATATTGCTCGCCACAGGGCTGGCAAGACTAAAATCTACATCAGCTAACAGAAGGTTGTATTTAGAGGTCATACAATCAAGTGTTGTGCAGGTTGAGTCGTCGTTACTATCACCGCCACTTCCTCCGCCACAGTTAGCAATGATTAAGAAAGCAAACGACATTAATAGTATTTTATTCATAAAAATTATTATCTTGATTTATTGTAATTTAAACTGCAAAAGTTCAAGCTGGTTTGTGTTTGTTAACTTTTTGTTAGATGTTCTTGTGATAATACACTAAATCGAATCCATTCATATGGTTAGAAATACAGGTTGTTTCTATAAAACCAGCGTCTAAATAAAATGAATGGGCTTTTCTGTTGAGGGTATTAAGCCTTAAAATGTTGCATCCATGATTTAAAGCAGCCGATTCTATTTCGGTTAGGAGTATTTTACCTATACCGTTATTTCTATGTGTTTCTTCAACAAACAGGTGCGTTATAAAAAATAAGTTAAAAGTAACATAGCCCATGATGGCCCCCATAACTTGCTCGTTACTGTTTTTATAACAACTAAACAGTTTATGTGGTTTGTTGCCATTAAGCTGCTCAATGCCATAGCTTGTAATTGAATCGGAAAGATACTTCTCCAGCTCTGGACATTCTTTTTCATATGACTCTAGTTTTAATTCTTCCATGATTATATTTACTCAGTAAGTTGATTGTCTTCTTTGTTGTATTCAATTGTAGCTTGATGTGTTAATGATTTAACATTGTATATGTTTTACCCCAATCGTCCATTTTATGATAGTCCTGCTTACAAATATAAAATCGAATTTCTATAACTGCTACTACCCCAGGTGAATATGCTCAACTAAATAGTCTAAAAAGCTCCGTACTCTTAGATTCATCTCATTATTCGAATAAAATACGGCATAAACAGGTATAGCCTCGAGCCTCGTTTCTTCTTCAAGCACATAAACCAATTTGCCAGCCAGCACATCCTGCTCAGCGGTAAACGATGAAATACATGCAAGCCCGCAGCCCTGTATCGCTAATTGCTTTATGGTTTCACCATTGTCGGCGACAATGTCAGGTCTAATTTTCAAGCATTCGCCGTTTTCATTAAGCAAAGGCCAGGTGTTTAATTTTTCGGGTTTAAGAAAACCCAGGCACGAATGTTGTGCTAAGTCACTTACCTTAGTTATTTTCCCGTGTCGTTTAAGATAGTCCGGAGATGCAAAAATTTTCCGATAAGTATTACCCAGTTTTCTGGCTTTAAGTGTAGAGTCAGTTAAATGACCAATGCGTATCGCCACATCAACGTTGCGCTCTATCAAATCGACAATCGACTCACTTGAGGAGAGAATTAACCTGATTTGATTAAATTGTTTTTTAAAGCCTGAAATAACAGGTGTAATCGCATGTAAAGTAAAAGGCGTCGCAGCATCTACTCTTATGGTTCCCTGTGGCTGCTCATGGGTTTTGCTCAAATGATTTTCAACACTTGAGACCTTATTGATAATCTCTATCGCCTGTTGATACAGCCATTCCCCTTCCTGGGTTAAATTGATTTTACGCGTAGTGCGGTTAAATATTTTTACACTGAGTTTATCTTCCAGTTTTTGAATGCTGCGACTTACCACAGATGCGGCAATGGCTAATTCTTCAGCGGCTCTAGAAAAGTTGCCATGTTTTACCACGGCAACAAAGATTTCCAGTTCCTGTATTTCAGTATTTACCATTTATAATTAATGCCAATTTAGCAATAGTGTTTTGACATTATAGAGATTTATTCAGAAATAAAAAGCCATTATATTTAGCTAAATTTAGAATTAATAAACAAAAGCCGAAGGTATAATTATGCCAAGAGTCAATATCCAGGAGTGTCAACCAGACGCTTATAATGCCATGTTTGGTTTAGAAAAATATTTAGCCAGCTCAACTGTAGGTGCGGATCTTATGGAGATAATTCGTATACGTGCATCAACGCTTAATGGCTGTCAATTTTGTATTGGCATGCACAGGGAAGCGGCGAAATCATTAGGTGTTAGTGGGGAAAAAATTGCCGCATTAGCAAATTGGCAACAAAGCGATTTATTTAGCGAGAAAGAAATAGCTGTGTTAACCATGACTGATTCAGTAACCCATATCTCAGATAATGGCCTCCCTGATAATGTATATCAAAAGGCGTCAGAATTTTTTAATGAAGATGAAATGGCACAATTAATCATGCTAATGGCTGTTATCAATGCCTGGAATCGTATGGGGGTATCTACAGCTGGCTAAGCGAAGGTGTTATACAAAAAATACTATAGAAAATTTAGCAAGAGATTTAATATCAATAAGTATCACAGGATGCTGAATGGCTTCCTGGTTATTAAAGTTCTGTAAAGTTATGAACTGTAAACACCTTTATCTATATGTGGTTAAGGCCGAATTTAGCAAACGAGTTATATCCTGCTGCGTTCTGTTCAATTACTTTATTAAACATCATTTATCACTACGTTTTAATTTCATGTGAATAAGCGCGACTCTTTTGCCCAGCTGGTTCTTACGTTCTTCGATCTCATAGGGTGTGAACCCAAAGCCTGAGTACAACAGCAATGCTGGTGTGTTTTCACTAAACACAGAAATCCTCACTTCTTGAAGATTATGATATTTGTATGCTTGTTCTAGCATATATGAAACAATTTTTTCCCAGCCCCCTGCCTCTATGGTTCTTATCAATAACCACGTTGCCTATAAATGCGGATTCATTTTGTTTGTAATTATAGAGGTTAGCAAAACCAATGATTGTGGAATCTTTAACCATTACAGTTAATTCTTTTCTTACTTTGGCGAGCTCATTTAATTGAGCCACGGTAAGTGGAAATTGTCCATTTGGGTAAATCAGAAATAACTCTTGCTTGCTCTTTATGAGGTTACATATTGCTTCAAAATCATTTTCTGTGGCTTTGCGATATTTGTACATGCTTTTTTCTTTTGAAATTTAATGGCTATATAGCCTGTGGTTATGATGTGCGGCCTGTCATTTAGATCGTAATTCTATGGTGTCAGTGTTGATTTTTATATTGGGCATAGTTTGGAATTATCCTTATTCGTTACGAATTATTTATTGAAACGTATTTAGCTTTCACTATATTTACAATTGAACCGTTAACATAGAATAGCAACATGCCTGTAATTAATAAAAATGACTGCCATATGAAAACTGCAAAACCTGAATTTGTAGAAGTGTAAACAAGAATAACGGTTATCGTAGATGCAATCAGGCCAATAATACCAGCTCTTGATAGTAGCGCTATTTTTGTGCTTTTATTTTTGAAGGTGTGATTCAAAGAAAAACCAAGCGCTAGTTCATGACTGGACATTGCAAAAAATATTACTGCCGCCATTGATAAAGCTACACCATTTATCAATTTTTCATAATTACCATAAACTAAAGATATAATCACATATAGAAAAACCGGTGCCACACCCTTTAAACACTTCCATTGATAAGCCCTCACTATGTCCATGTACTTTTCACCGAGTTTCTTTTTAGTAATCCTGACACTAATGAAGTACCCGATAATGACGGAAAATAAAATCAAAAAATATAAATATGGAGCAAGTTCAGTAAGGTTCATCTTATCCCTTTTTAAAAATAACGAGGCTGTGTAAAAAGCTGCAGCCTAAAAGTAGGTTAAATAACAGCGTAGTGGTTTTGAGGTGCTGTCCAGTTTTTCCAACGATAGTTGATGGCATGTTTGCGCATTATTCACCACAGTATTTCACTACACCGACAATATATAGAAATGTAGGCATAGTATAAATTAACACACTAGCTAGAACCGCTACTAATAGAGTAACCAAGCCTGCTTTGTATATATAAAACGTAAATAAAATTAGCGGTAATGCACTTATAACTAGCAACCATGTTGCCCAATAGGAAACAATAGTATCTTGAGAGTCAAAAAATATTGTATATAAAAATTGCCCATGCCCACAAGTAAAAGCAAGTAGCGCATTGTAGAAGATTTGATCCGGAGTATACGCTGATGAATTAACTGCAGAAATACCCACTGAAAATATAATCAATAATAAAATGATGCCTGCTAGTGCGTATGCGGTATTTTTAATTGCCTTTTTGTGCATTGATTTGTTAATTAGGCATTCGACCCATGAGCTTTGACGATATTAACCCATTTTTCTCTTTGTTGAGGCGTGGATTCCTTGACGGGAGCAAACTCAGTAATCTGTTTGACTTTGATGCCACAAAATTCAAGAATTGTTCTTTTCATTTCATTATGCCCTGGCCTGTGAAATATCCAACGGTAATACCAGGATGGGGTATCCATTGTAACGATCAAGTGGGCGGTGCGTCCAGATAACAACTTGTCCGGAGGTGCAGAGTTGTCACGATATTTGAAAGCGAAGCCTGGCAAAAATACCCGGTCAAAAAAACCCTTCATCAAAGCTGGCATCGTCCCCCACCAATTTGGATAAACAAAAACCATGTGATTTGACCATTGAATAAGTTCTTGGGCTTTAACTAGATCGGGTTCGAGTTCTTGAATTCTGTTGTACCCTTTCCAAAGCGTCGGATCGAACTTTAACTCACCAAGCTGAAGTTCACGTACTTCAGAATCCGTAGCCCTTGCACTTTCGATATATGTCCTGGCCAGTGTGCCACAAAAACTATCTGTGTCGGGATGGCCTAAAATGACAAGGATATTCTTTTTCATTTTTACTCCGTTGCTAAAGCTTTGGTAAGTGGTCAAGCTGTCTGTTTAGCTTGGTCCAAGTGTGCGACGCTTTAACGCACCCACAGCAGAAATAAATTAACCAGGACACCTAACATACAAGATACCAGAAGATACCAAGATAACCAGACACCCAATATAACATTTTTAAACAAGATACCCGAACTCCCAACATAACATTTTTATAAAACAGGTTTGACCCAATGCTGTCCCGCTTAGTTTTCACAATACTACATATAGCTTAGAGATAACGATGTATGTCCATATTATTCATATTATTGGATAACAGACACATGAAAAATAAGTGTCTTATTCGTCATCTCCGAACGTTTCTGACGGGAATCCAGTAACTTTGTAGCACTTAAGGTCGCTGGATTTCCGGCAGAAGTATTTGGGAATGACAGGCGCAGTAATTAAGTGGAGCAGCAGTGGGTTTTCCCTCTTTTTTTATTCTTGTTTAGCTACGCCGAATTTATTTCATGAATCGTGTTACATAAACTGGTTATACTGTATTGTTTATGGGTATTGTTTTAACAAAATGGGCAAGCTCTTTAGTTTCGGTATTTTTTATCTATTTTGTTTGAGTCGGGTGTCCTATTGTATTCCTTTCGATGGATTATTGATAAGTTGAAAACTATATTTGATGAGCTATTTTTGCTAGTTATTACTGTATTATGGCAGCTAAAAAGAAAGAAATGATTGTTGAAAAATATACATTAGTATATTGTGTTTAGATTATATGTATTTTAATCTGAATTACTACTTTATGATTTTCTAAAGTAGGAATATGTTGTTTTGATAATGTGTCTGTTCTATGTTTTTCACCTGTTTTTATAGGTGGATAGTTGTTGTTAAAATCAATAATACATGTCGGAAATTATTTTTAATATTACCTGCCAGGCTTTTGTCTAGAATTCCATTATGTGAATCAAAGAAGCAATGACAAAAAAGAGACATTAAATGAGATGCTACAAAAAAGAATTACTGGTTTATGGAATACTTGCTGTCATATTGTGGCCAACAACAACGTTATCAAATGAGAAGAGGTTAGAAGGTTATCTTGATATGCCATTGCAGGATTTGCTGGCGGTTAAGGTGATATCTGTTTCCAAGAAATCACAGACAATAGATGAAATCGCAGCCGCAGTACATGTCATTACTAATCGGGATATTCATCGGTCAGGTGCAACGAATATCCCTGATTTATTGCGCATGGTCCCCGGCATGAATGTGGCACAGATTGATGCTAATAAATGGGCGGTTAGCTCACGTGGGTTCAATGGTATCTGGGCGGACAAGTTGCTGGTGATGATCGACGGACGCAGTATCTACACGACATTGTCCGGTGGTGTTTACTGGGATATACAGAATATACCGCTTGAAATTATAGATCATATTGAAGTTATACGCGGTCCTGGAGGAACGGTATGGGGTGCAAATGCAGTTAATGGTGTAATCAATATTATTACCCGGTCAGCCAATGATACACAGGGAGGTGCTTTAAATGTCATTGCAGGCAATGAAGAGAGCCGGGTGACTTATCTCTATGGTAACAGGCTGGAAAAAAACATTCATTATCGTGTCTACGCTGATGGCTTAAACCATGATTCATCTGAACTAACCGCTGGTGGAGATGCACGGGACAGCTGGGACATGGCTCGTGCCGGTTTTCGAGCTGACTGGAGAATGCCAGGACGGCAACAGTTTATGTTACAGGCTGATGTTTATGATGGTGCAAACGAAAAGACCAGTTCGGTTGATAGTCTGACCGCGCCGTTTAATACACGTGTTGAGACTGAGGAGGAGGTAAGGGGTGTGAATATGCAAGGTCGTTGGCAACAGACCCTGAGTGATAACTCCAAGACTACTTTTCAGGCCTATTATACCCATGACGAACGTGATGCACTGGAGTTTGATGATAAGCGCGATACTTTTGATCTTGATTTTCAGCATCAGCTAAAAGTAGGGAAAAATCAGGAGATTGTCTGGGGAATTGGCTATCGCCATGTTGAGGATGATACCCGGGGGAGTCGACTTGTATCTGCGCAGCCGGCTTCCCGTGAGGATAAATTGTACTCCGTATTTATTCAAGATGAAATTATTCTGCAGCCAGATCACCTGCGCTGGATTATTGGCTCAAAGTTTGAGCACAATGGTTATACCGGGTTTGAGGCACAACCCGGCACTCGACTACTGTGGACACCTGATAAACAGCAGGTGGTATGGGGAGCGATTTCACGTGCAGTACGTACACCTTCACGCGCTAACCAGGATTTTATAATTACCAATACTTTTGCGGCTTTTCCTGTTCCCGGGGTGATACAGGTTTCGGGCACTGAAACGTATAAATCTTCTACGTTAATTGCCTATGAGCTGGGTTATCGTAGACAGTTTAACCGGGCTATGTCGCTGGATAGCGCACTGTTTTATAATGATTATGAAAAATTGCTCGGCACTGCCAGTGGTGCAGCCGTGTGTCAGCCCTCTGCCACACCGCCGCCCTGTTTGCTTCCCGGTGATACGCATCTGCTGATCCCGAGTACCTTTGTTAACAATGTCTCTGGCAATACCTATGGGGTGGAGTTATCAATCGACTGGCGGCCATCAGATAGATGGCACGTTCAGACCTCATACAGTTTTCTGAAGCTGTCGCTGGATTCAGCGGTGGATTCCGCAATTGATGAAACCCCTGAGGGGCTCTCACCGAAACATCAATTATCTTTGCGCACATCAGTTGAGCTTTCAACGAGTACTGAAATGGATATCTGGTTGCGCTATGTTGATGAGCTGCCCGCCATAAATGTTCCATCTTATACTGAAATGGATCTACGCCTGGCTAAGGATCTGAGTAAGGGGCTTGAGCTGGCTGTGGTCGCACGTAATCTGCTGGATAGCAGTCATGCGGAATTTATTACGACACAAAACAGTATTCCGCCAACAGAAGTTGAGCGCTCCTTATATCTACAGTTACTGTGGAAAATATAGAGTAGGTATCAGGTGTTTTTTTTAACTACTCACCGAATAAGAAAAACCTGCGGCAGCCACCTGGCTGCATGCTGTACAGGTGCCCTGTTTTTCTTTCTGTTTTTGTGCAAACCTGTATTCGCAGATCAAGCTGAAAATGATAGCTATGAACTAAAGGCAGCTCTATTATACAAACTGGCACTTTTTATTGAGTGGCCGAAAACAGCTTTTCAGGGTAATGAGCATTCATTCGGCCTGTGTGTGTTAGGTGAAAATCCTTTTGGAACATCATTGGATATTGTGAAAAAGCGAAGTATTAATTCACGTAAAATTAATGTTCGTATTTTTTCCAAAGCTGATGAAGTAAAAAAAGACTGTCATCTGATATTTCTAAGTCAATCTAATCAGCAGTCAGTAAAGCAGGCTTTGTTAGTGTTGTCACTCCAACCAATATTGACGGTAAGTGATATATCAGGCTTTGCAGAGAAGAATGGCATGATTGAGATGATAACTATTGATGACCGAAATGGCTTTAGAATAAACCGTCAGGTATTGCAGCAGGCTGGTTTAAAGGCCGCCGCTTCTTTACTGCAGTTATCCGATATTGTGGGTGATAAACAGTGAAAGAAAAGTGCATATCATTATTGTCCGGGCTAAACAGTGGCTCAATAGAAAAGAAAATTCGCAACCTCGTTATACTGGTGAGTATTTCAGTATTAATGCTTGTATTCACTATTTCAATATTGTCGAATTATTATGCGCACCGAGAACAACTTAAATCAGATGCTGAGATTTTAACTAACCAGATGGCCGCCAATGTACGGGCGTCATTGACTTTTAATGACAAAAAAGCAGCAACTGATATTCTCACTTCGCTGAGTGTGAGAGAAGATATTGTTAGCGTAATGCTGCTTGAGCCAGATGGTAAATTGTTCGCATCCTATATTGGTGACCAGCTAGATAGTCAATCAATTTATCAGGAAGGTTATCAATGGCGTAATGCCGCGATTATGCAGGGGGGGGAACATTTTCAATATGGTGCAGCTCATCTGGATATGATTTCACCTATATTACTGAATGAGGAAATTATCGGTTATATTTTTATTGAGATCGGGTTTGACAGTATTCACAAAGTGTTACTGGAAAATATTCTCTTTGCTTCATTGTTGTTGTCTTTATCTATTATCGTCATTTACTGGCTTTCTGCCAGCTTGCAAAAAAGAATTTCCACACCCATCTTACAGTTGGCAGAGGTGATGAAAACGGTAACTGATAAGGGTGATTATACATTGCATATAGAGAAGCAGGATGACGATGAAGTGGGGCTTCTTGCCGACGGCTTTAACAGTATGATTCAACAGATAAGCAAGCGTGATCAAAAGCTGGTGAAATATAGTGCTGGGCTGGAACATGAGGTAGCAGAACGTACCAAAGATCTATTACAGGCAAAACAGGCCGCTGAAGCAGCCAGTCAAGCAAAAAGTGAATTCCTTGCTAACATGAGTCATGAAATCAGAACCCCCATGAATGGTGTTCTCGGTATGACAGAGTTATTAATAGAGAGCGGACTAAATACTCAACAGCTACATTTCGCTAATTCTGCATATAGCGCGGGTAAATCTCTG
>Ga0316207_10000576_pt1 | contig 56224 bp, 48 predicted proteins | sample 6weekpyrite_MG_FD_204943 | JGI IMG/M metagenome (GOLD analysis project Ga0316207, IMG submission 204943) | Microbial mat bacterial communities from mineral coupon in-situ incubated in ocean water Damariscotta River, Maine, United States -... | ecosystem: Environmental > Aquatic > Marine >...
ATAAGTGCAACACCACTTTTGCCTGCCAGGATATTATCCCATGAAGACTTAAGATCATTGCCAACAGGTGAAACGATACCTAATCCGGTAACGACAACGCGACGTTTTGCCAAGAGAATTCTCCAGAGTATTAGATTTATTTCTAACGATGCAGAAACAATTTTTGCTTAAAAGACAAGCTAACAAAGTTTAAAGTGACTTTGCCATAAACGCAAAAAGGGCAGGCACTACGCCTGCCCTTTTTGATAGACTAAATTAACTGTTAGCGTTAACGTAGTCTAGTGCCTGCTGAACTGTAGTAATCTTTTCAGCATCTTCATCAGGAATTTCGCATTCAAATTCCTCTTCCAAAGCCATTACCAGTTCAACGGTATCTAGTGAATCAGCACCCAGGTCATCAACAAAAGAAGCCGAATTAGTTACTTCATCTTCTTTAACGCCTAGCTGTTCTATAACAATCTTGCGAACGCGTTCTTCTGCACTGCTCATGTATTTTTCCTCTTAAATTACGAATATGTTCGAGCTGCGCGGTATTTTAGTGAATAACGGCACAGACTACCAGTGTTTTTTCAATCAATTTAGTTTTGATTAAATCATAATAAATTCAATTACTTAAATAGCACAAACATGTTAATAGTTGCCTGGATTGAGCGCTTTTCAGGGTAATCCAATAAAATTTACCTTGCCAGACATATTTGAAAACCAGGGCTAACGAAGCTGAAATACTAAAAAATGTCAGCCTTAGGGCATATACATGCCACCATTAACATTAATAGTTTCACCGGTAATGTAGCTGGCTTCCGGGGATGCCAGGAAGGCTACCGCATTAGCAATATCCTGCGGATCCCCCAGTTTATTCAACGGAATTTGAGAAATCAGTGTATCCCGTTGCTCAGCCGGTAACTCACGAGTCATATCCGTATCAATAAAGCCGGGCGCTACAGTATTTACCGTTATATTACGCGAACCAATTTCACGGGCCAGAGATTTGCTGAAGCCCAGAATTCCGGCCTTAGCCGCAGAGTAATTTGTTTGCCCTGGATTACCGGTTAAACCAACCACAGAAGCAATATTAATAATACGACCTGAACGCGCCTTCATCATTGGGCGAACGACAGCTTTCGACATTTTAAAAATAGATGTCAGATTAGTCTGAATAATGTCATTCCACTGATCATCTTTCATCACCATTAACAGGTTATCCCGAGTAATACCTGCATTATTTACCAGAATACTGATAGCACCAAAATCATCTTTAATCGTTTTCAACACATCCTTAATTGAGGCATCATCTGCCACATTCAAACACATACCCTTACCATCTTTTGATGACAGGTATTCAGTAATTTTTTCAGCACCCGCTTCAGAAGTAGCAGTACCGATAACCGTTGCACCTGCTGCAGCCAGGGTTTCGGCAATGGCTTTACCTATGCCACGACTGGCACCGGTTACTAATGCAATTTGATTTTCTAAGTTCATTATAATTCCTTACATTTTTGTCGACGAACGACCCAGGTAAATATTTAAGTCGACTTTTATCACTCGCGTTTAGTTAAGAGGCCATTTCTTCAAGCGCCTTATCTAAAGTTTCTACATTATTAACTGTAAAATGCGTCACTTCTTTATTGATTCGCTTATTTAAGCCGATTAAAACTTTACCGGGCCCACACTCAATTATCGTATCAACACCTTCAGCAATTAAGTTATTAACACTATCAACCCATAGAACAGGATTGTGTAATTGTTTCACCAGATTTTTTTTAACATCAGCAGGTTTTACATAATTTTTAGCTGCAACATTCTGAATAACAGGAATGGTTGAAGCTTTTTTAATTTTTACACCTTTCAAATAAGCCGCTAATTTTTTAGCCGCCCCTTCCATTAAACTTGAATGGGAAGGCACACTCACTGGCAGTTTTAATGCACGTTTTGCTCCCTTATCTTTAGCAATAGCCATAGCCGTTTCAACGGCCTGAACATTCCCCGCAATAACAACCTGACCGGGCGAATTAAAATTAACCGCCTGTACAGCAAAATTATCATCACTACAGGTGTCACAAATTTCTTTAATGACCTCGTCATCCAGGCCCAGAATTGCCGCCATTGCTCCCACACCATCGGGAACCGCTACCTGCATTAATTTACCACGCTCAGCTACCAGCTTTACAGCGTCTTCAAATTCAAGTGCTCCGGCACAAACCAGGGCCGTGTATTCTCCCAGGCTATGACCCGCCATACGTTCTGGTGCAGCATCTAATTTAGTTTTTAAAATTTCATACACCGCAACACCCGCGACCAACATTGCTGGCTGGGTAACTTCAGTTTTATTCAGTTCTTCTACAGGACCTTCCTGCACAACTTTCCACAAGTCATAGCCCAGGGCTTCAGATGCTTTAGAAAATAATTCACCAACAACGGGATAAGCTTCAGCCAGCTCAGCCATCATGCCAACAGATTGAGACCCCTGCCCCGGAAATACACATGCAAATTTCATAGATTTACCTTTTAATTAGAAGCAAAAAATTACCGCAAATGAACGCTAAGAGACGCAAATAAAAAACCAGTTAGTAGTGTTCCGCAGGTGCACAAACCTAAAAACATTTGCGTATATTTGCGTTTATTAGCGGAAAATAGCTTTTACTTTTATAACCCCAAAACATCCTGCATATCATACAACCCATTCTCTTTACCCTGCAACCACTTGGCCGCACGCACTGCACCTTTTGCAAAGGTCATTCGACTTGATGCTTTATGCGTAATTTCAACTCGCTCACCTTCGGTGGCAAACATCACCGTATGCTCACCAACAATATCACCTGCGCGGATTGTTTCAAAACCGATCGTTTCAGATTTTCGCGCACCGGTGTGTCCCTCTCGCCCGTAAACGGCACACTCATTTAAATCCCTGCCCAGAGTATCAGCAATAACTTCGCCCATGCGTAATGCAGTACCAGAAGGCGCATCTACTTTATGCCGGTGATGTGCTTCGACAACTTCTATATCGTAATCTTCATTAAATATAGAGGCCGCGGTCTGTAGTAATTTTAAACAAAGGTTTACACCCACACTCATATTGGGTGCAAAAACCACAGCGGTTTGTTCCGCAGCATCATTAATTATTTGTTTTTGTTGGTCACTAAAACCGGTTGTACCTATGATGATATGTTTACCATGGATTCTACATATTTCAAGATTATTCAGCGTGGCATCAATAGATGTAAAATCAATCAGCGCATCAAAGTCATCAACTACGCTGGCAACATCATCCACCAGCTTCACATTAAGCGTACCCACACCTGCCAATTCACCCGCATCGGTACCAATTAAGCTAATGCCCGGACGCTCAATTGCAGCATTAACTGAGCAACCTTCTGCCTGTTGACAGGCTTCAATTAAAGTTTTACCCATACGGCCTGCGGCGCCGGTAATTGCAATTCTAAGCATTTATATTCTCAATAATTATTATTTTACTCATCGCCTGGAAACAACAGACTATTACCAGCTGATGTAGCTATAACCTTTTTCCTGCAGCTCAACTAAATCTGCTGCACCCACCTGCACAACTTCAACAAAGTCATGCATATCTTCTTTTTTCCAGCCCAATGTGTCCATTGTATTACCACAGGCATGAAATTTTATTCCATAGTCCGCCAGGCTTTTTATTTTTTGCTTAACCCCGTCAGAAACTTCACGCAAAGGCTTTTTACCCAGCACATGTATACCCGGACCAAACGCCGTTATAACAATCGTTACATTATCATTATACTTACGTAACATTTCACCCGCAGAATGTAATATCGCATCATGATACTTCTGATCGGATTTATTCAGCTGATAAACTACATTGTGCTCGGTGGGATCACCGGGAAAACGCAATTCATCCTCTTCAGATGCTGTTTCAGAAGCGCTCGCATGACGACCGGCAAAAACACCCGCCGCTATGCTTGCAAAACTTGTCAGTAAACGTCTACGTGTAATCATTATAATTTCATATCATCATAGAAGACTGAAAAATAACAATAAAATCAATATGTAACATAATAATACCTTATAGTAAGTAGACCAATTGTAGGCCATGAATCTAACAGAAAAATTAATCTCAGCCCATCATAGCCAATAATAACCAGGTAAGCACAGCAGGCAATTATACCAGAATATTGATTTACATCGCTAAAAAATCACGTACGATGCCACTGGTACGCTAGCCAAACACCTTAATCCATTAATCAAAATAAGCTATTTGCTCTACTATTCCTGTAATAAATCCACCGTTTACAGCATCATCAATTCATATCTTTAATCACTCATATTTTCTAGATTGGTTAACAGTCGTGAAGGCATAACCATGCTTCCAGGTAGCAAAAAACTACCCAGTTCAAATATGAAGTGGCACCCATTAGAATAATGAGCCTGCGAGAAACTCCACTATGAAACACTCTCTAAACATTCTCAATATGAAAATGGCGATGGGATTGGCGGATATGAGAGGTAATAAAAAGGCGGGATATATAGATAGCTGGGAGTAAAGGATTCATAGCTACTAGCATAGGGTGCGATAAAAAGACTTTGTGTGTTTACGCTGCTTAATTCTTTTTTGTCAATATCTTAATCATTGGTGCCTGATATCTCCATTGTTTCGTTAATACACTCAATCAAAAACAAAAAGGTAAAAACAGCCCTCAAGCTTACTAAAATATATGCCTAAGCTTACTACCAGCTTAATAGGTCCAGCCGGAACGACTACGACCTTGCACAACAGTGAAATTATAATTATTGATTTTGTGAAATCGCTTTCCATGCGAATGGGACTAGAGAAGCACTCTATATTGTCCATTTGTCACGACTTATAATCTTTTGCCTTTTTTCGCAAGAATTGGTGGAACGCTACTCCTTCGTAAGCTAAATTTATTTAGTGATGCGTTCGTGGCTGTTGATGCAGCAAATTTAAAACCATCAATAGCAGCGCCCGAAATTTCACACATGCTAATGTAATGCGTCGTTTAAAAGAGATCGATAACAATGTTGATCAATATTTAAAACAAATCATCCGCGCGGATCGACTAGAAGCCCCATTGCAAAAAACAAACGCTCGTAATGCTCATGAGCACTATGAGACAGGCAACCTTGACGAATAAAATGAGAAATCTGAATTTTTACACAGTCTGAATCATTAGCAGTTATTCATAACCAGTGTAATATTAGTTTAAATATCTACTGCAATCAACATAAATAGCATTGCAATTAATAAAACAATACCTGATGATCTCATTAAAGCGTGAATCAGCTATCACACCAGGCAGAAGTACGGGATCAAACGAAAGGCTGACCATGAAATGCAAAAACAAAGGTTCATATAGTAATGAAAATAAATTTAAAGGGTTTTCCCGCGTTATTAATAGCAATTGGACTGGCAATAATTATTGCTATTGTTCTGGTTAAATCTAAATCTTCCATACAGCATGTGGCTTCTGAAATGCCAAGTAAAACCGTAGATATAATTACGGCTGAAAACATTCCATTCCGAACCCGTATAACGGCATATGGTAACGCAGAACCTGCCATTACACTAAACAGCATGGCGCAAGTGAGTGGCAAAATTAGTTATTTACACCCAAATTTAAAATCCGGTGAAACCATTCCCGCAGGGACATTAGTTGTCAACATTGATGCTAAAGACTATGCCACTAATTTAAAACAGACTGAGGCCGACCTGAAAGCGAGTCAGTCTTCATTAGTTGAATTAGAAGAAGGACAAAAAACAAACATGCGTTCTCTTAAACTGGCGAAACAAAATCTCGAAGTGGGTGAAGCTGAATATTCACGTATTCAGAGTATTTATAAGCAACAATTAATTGCAAAATCAGCACTGGATACTGAAGAGCAAAAAGTTATTCAGTTACGTCAGCAGGTAGAAGAGTTACAGGGAAAAATAAACAGTTACGATAGTCGAAAAAAATCTGTTGAAGCTCAAATTTTACGTGCAGAGCAGGAAGTACAGAACAGTGAAACCATCCTGGGTCGTACTGAAATTTACCTTCCCTTTGATGCCCGCATCGGCACCGTGAACATCGATAAAAATGAATTTGTTGCAGTCGGCTCGGTATTGTTTGAAGCCATCGACTTAAAGGGTGTCGAAATAAATGCTCAATTGCCTATGGACTCCATGAGCAAACTGGTTAGTCATTTAAAAAAATCACCTTCGGCAAGCGAACAAATACTGAAAGCAGGCGGACATATAAATGACCAGCTTGGCTTAAGTGCTACGGTTAGATTAGTTAATGGTATGTCGGGTGCCATCTGGGATGCAAAGGTACTTCGACTGAGTGAGTCCATAGACGCAACTCGCCAGACACTCGGCATGGTTGTTGGTGTTGATAACCCCTATGAGAAAGTGATTCCCGGTAAGCGCCCCCCACTATTAAAGGGCATGTATACAGCCGTTGATATATTTGCGCCAGGGCACCTCGCAATGGTCATCCCTCGTAAGGCAGTGCACCAGGGCCGAGTGTATGTTGCCAGTAGCGATAACACATTAATTATTCGCAATGTGGATATTCAATTTTTTCAGGGGGACTTAGCCGTTATTCGCAGCGGCATAGAAGAAGGCGAAAAAATTATTATTACCGACTTGATACCCGTAATTGAAGGCATGCCGTTACAGGTTAGGCAGGCGAAAGCCTTTGCAGAAAAAATGAAACAGTCTGCAGCTGGTGAAGTGTCGGAGATGCAACCATGATTCGTTTTTTTGCGGCTCACCCTACCGCCGCGAACATCCTCATGTTTATTATTTTGTTACTGGGCATTGCCTCACTGCCCAATATTAATAAAGAAACATTTCCCGAAATACAACTCTATAAAGTACAGGTCACCATAGCTTATCCAGGTGCCAGTGCCAGTGAAGTAGAAGAAGGCATCTGTAATCGACTGGAAGACAGTACCGATGGTATCAGCTTTCTCGAAGAGCGTAGCTGTGAAGCACGTGACAATATCGGCATTATGGTTCTGGATATGCAGGAAAGCGGTCACCTTCAGCAATTTATTGAAGATGTAAATTCTGCCATTGATGCAATTACCGATTTCCCTGAAGATGCGGAAGACCCTGTCATCAAAGAACTGGGCCGAACTTCACCGGTAGTTAGCGTAGCGATTAATGCCGAATTATCTCAACCAGAACTTAAGGCACTGGCCGAGTATTATCGTGATCGTTTACTGGCTTTACCCCAGGTGCCCATGGTTGATGTGAATGGTTTTTCGACACATGAATTCAGCGTGCGCATTAAAGCTGAAACTCTGCGTCGTTACCAGTTAAGCATTCAGGACATTGCCAGCCTTATTCAGCAGCAGGCGGTTGACCTGCCTGCTGGCACTCTGGAAGCAGAACAACGCACTTACCAGGTTAGAGTAGAAAATGAACGCCGCAGCGTGGAACAACTTGAAGACCTGGTCATTTTGACAGATGACAAAGGTGGCCGTATACGCCTTGGCGACATCGCAACAATTGTTGATGAATTCACTGATGAAGAAGTCCGCGTTGAACTGAACGGACAGCCTGCTGCTTTGTTGCAGGTAAGTAAAAATTCTACCGATGATACACTGACTGTATTTAATGCAGTAAAAGATTTTGTTGATGCAGAAAATGCACAACTACCAGAATCTACCCGCCTGGTAATCACTCAGGATTCTGCCTCGATCGTGCAGGATCGTCTCAATCTGTTATTAACCAACGGCTGGCAGGGACTGGCACTTGCCACTATAACCCTGTTTCTGTTTTTCAGCTGGCGCTACACGTTCTGGGTTGCATTAGGGCTTCCTATTTCATTTGTCGGTGGGCTCATGGTAATGAGCGTATTAGGCATCACAATCAACATGATATCTATGGTGGCATTGCTTATGGCCATTGGCATACTCATGGATGATGCCATTGTAATTTCTGAAAGCATTGAGCAGGAATATCGCCACGGCCAGACACCACTAGATGCTACCGTTAGTGGTATTAAAAAAGTAGGACGGGGTGTGTTATCGTCTTTCGCAACCTCGGCCCTGTTATTTGGCAGCCTGTTATTTCTTAAAGGTGATATGGGACAGGTAATGGGTGTATTACCCGTTGTGTTGTTATCCGTGCTTACCATTAGTTTGGTTGAGGCTTTTTTAATATTGCCTCACCATTTGAAACATTCACTGGATAAACATAAGGATCAGTTTAACGCAGAAAATACAAATGGCTGGCGGCATAAATTTGAACAGAAATTTGAACAGCTAAGAAATGAAGTAGGCAAGCTGGCAGACATTGCAATTCAATATCGTTATTTAACCGTCGGCACGGCTATTGGTTTACTGGTGGTGACTATCAGCCTGTTTCCTGCCGGTTTTATAAAATTTAAAGCGTTCCCTGATATTGAAGGCAACCTACTTGAAGCCCGTATCATCATGCCACAGGGAACACCTCTTGATCGCACTGAAGAAGTTGTAGCAGAATTACTCGTCAGCCTGCAAAAAGCCAGGGCACAACTCCCTGCTGAAGATGAAGGAGATTTAATTAAACACATCCAGGTGTTTTACAGTCGTAATGCTGATGCGGGTGAAGATGGTGCTCATCTGGCAACAATTAACCTGGATTTACTAGACTCAGAAATACGTAATGCCTCACTTAATGAGTTACGTCGATTATGGTTACAGAGTTCAGCCACTATTACTGATGCTGTCTCTATTCAATTTAAAGAACCATCACTAGGCCCAGCCGGGAAAGCGATATCAATTCGTTTACAGGGAGATGATTTACAAAAACTGTCCGATGCCTCCTGGGAATTACAAACCTGGCTTAATGGCTACCCCGGAGTCTCGAATGTGATGGATGACCTGCGCCCGGGCAAACCCCAGTTTACTGTAAGCTTGCACCCTGGCGCACTCGTATCCGGCCTTAATGCTCAACAACTGGCACAACAGCTGCGTGCCGCCTACCAGGGCATAAAAGTTGATGACGTGTATAAAGGTCGTGAAGCCTATGAAATTAATGTTAAACTGGATACCGATCGAGAACATGCCCTACGTGATTTTGAACAACTGAGTTTATTCAATACTCAGGGTATCGACATTCCGTTAAGTGCAATTGCAGATATAACAGAAAAGCGTGAGTTCTCCCGTATCATACGCATTAATCACCAACGTACAGTTACGATTACAGGTGATATTGATTCTGAAATTGCCAACACTAACGATGTGATCAATGATACCCGAGATCGTTTTTTAAGTGACCTACAACAACGTTACCCTGGTTTGTATTTTAGCCTTGAAGGTGAAGTTAAAAATAGCCAGGAAACTAATAGCTCTGTCTTAACCGGTTTTATCCTGGGCATCAGTGGCGTGTATTTTTTGCTTAGTTTTCAATTCAGAAACTACCGTGAACCCTTGGTGGTGATAATGAATATTCCCCTGGCCTTAATTGGAGTTATCTGGGGTCATAAACTTATGGGGCTGGATATCACAATGCCGAGCATGATTGGCTTTGTTTCTCTTGCTGGCATAGTCGTGAACGACTCAATTTTATTAGTGGAATTTGTTAAGCGCAGAAGTCTTGAAGGTATGGTGTTACACGATGCTGCTGGTCAGGCGGTAAGAGACCGGTTCCGCGCAATATTTCTTACCTCAATCACCACCATCGCAGGCATGTTGCCATTATTATCAGAGACCAGTTTACAGGCTCAAGTATTAGTACCACTGGTTGCCAGCGTAGTATTCGGCATGATGTCATCAACCGTGTTGTTATTACTGGTATTACCCGCGGCATATGCAATTATGGAAGACCTGGGTATTCGGGAAATAGATGAAGAAGAGTTAAAAGAAGCTGCTCGTTCTGGGACTAATTAATACAAAATTGGAACCGCAGCATATTAAAGCTTTTTTTAGCGACGCGTTATAACCATGAACAGTATTATAACGTAATTTTTTTGCACTGCAGTAATCAAACAAATCATTAATGCTTAATTTATCCAGGCTTAAATCTTCTTTTAATTTTCTAGAATCGATACGGTTAAGCACCATATCAGAAATTAACGCCTGTGCTTTTTCTCGTGCCTGCACCACTGTAATTTCAGGATACCCGCCGATTGTTATACGTCGAGTTTTACCCTTGATTTTACACTCTGCGATGAAGACCTTTTTAGCCATGGTCGCCCGAACAGCAAACCCGCGTAGATCAAGATCACGATAAAACACCGCCCCCTTTTCGGGCCGTTTTATTTTATCGACAAATGTTTTTGTTATACCGCACCGATGTACTTTCACTGAAAGTCTACATCTTGTTTAATTGTAGACCCGGTGTATAAAAAAACTAGCGCTTAAAGGGATTGAGAAAGAAAGGATTTAAAAATTATAAACCGGCTATGAAACCGGTCTAATCAGGTAATAAGCGCATTTTAGGCATTAAATCTAAAACACTGAAAAGAGCTATTTTATAATTTCATGTCATCAAAAAATTTCTTAACCCCATCCATCCAGTTGCTACCCTGTGGATTATGGTTTTTATTATCACCGTGCATACTCTCGTCAAATTCTCTTAATAAGGCTTTCTGTTTTGAGGTTAGTTTAACCGGTGTTTCAACTACAACTTTACACAGCAAATCACCAACCACTCCGCCACGAACAGGCTTAACACCCTTACCTTTTAAACGGAACATTTTACCCGTTTGCGTTTCTGAGGGAATTTTTAATTTAACACGGCCATTTAATGTTGGCACCTCAAGCTCTCCACCCAATGCCGCGGTTGCCACACCGATGGGTACCTGACATAAAAGATCACTGCCATCGCGTTCAAAAATTGCATGTGATTTAACATGCACCTGCACATATAGGTCACCTGGGGGACCACCATGCTCACCCGCCTCACCTTCACCAGATAAACGAATACGATCTCCGTTATCAACACCAGGTGGAACTTTTACAGACAGGGTTTTACGCTCTTCGATTCGACCCTGTCCATGACAATCACCACAGGGATCAGAAATGGTTTTACCCTGACCATGACAGTGGGGGCAGGTTTGTTGAACAGAGAAGAAACCCTGCTGAATACGTACCTGGCCGGTGCCGCCACAAGTAGTACAGGTAGTGGGGGATGAACCTTTTTTAGCGCCACTGCCATTACAGGTTCTACAACCAACCAGGGTGGGGATTTTAATTTTAATAGTTGTGCCTGCAACCGCATCTTCCAGGCTCAGCTCCATATTATAACGAAGATCTGAACCACGGTATGAACGACTACGGCCACCGCCACCGCCACCGCCAAAGATATCGCCAAATACATCACCGAAAATATCACTGAAATTGCCCGCACCGGCTCCGTAACCCGGACCGCCACCCGCCGATGGATCTACACCCGCATGACCATATTGATCATAAGCTGCACGCTTTTGAGCATCCGATAAAATATCGTAGGCTTCTTTGCCTTCTTTAAATTTCGCCTCTGCCGCATCCGGGTTTTCAGCATTTCTATCCGGGTGATGTTTCATCGCCAGGCGCTTAAACGCTTTTTTAATCGCCGCATCATTTGCGTCTTTGGATATTCCAAGAACTTCGTAATAATCTCGTTTTGACATGTTTTTTTGTCTCTAAATCAACAGATTTTTGCCACAGAGACACCGAGAACACGGAATTGTATTTATTGCTTCGCCTGCGGCGAACAATAAACTATTCTTTTCCTCTGTGTTCTCGGTGTCTCTGTGACATTCTTTTATCTTTTCACGCTTTTAAACACACAAAATGCCCGGCTATAAAAACCAGGCATTTTGTTACAGGCAAATGCCTAAGTAAACGACTTATTTATTATCGTCTTTTACTTCTTCAAACTCAGCATCTACCACTTCGTCATCCGCTGCATTTGCACCACCAGCCGCTTCGGCACCCGCATCAGCTGCACCTTCCTGCTGTTGCGATTGAGCATAAGCTTTTTCAGCTACCTTGCCCGCTGCTTCAGTTAACGCCGTTGTTTTAGTTTCGATTAATTCTTTATCGTCACCAGCAACCGCTTCTTTCAGTTCTGTGATAGCCGTTTCAATTGCCGCCTTCTCACCTTCTTCTACCTGGTCACCTAAATCTTTCAGTGATTTTTCAGATGCATGGATCAGATTATCAGCAGTATTACGTGCTTCTACCAACTCTTTCTGCTTACGGTCTTCTTCCGCATGAGCTTCCGCATCTTTAACCATGTTTTCAACTTCTTCGTCCGACAGACCTGAAGAAGCTTTAATCACTATTGACTGCTCTTTACCCGTTGCTTTATCTTTCGCTGATACATTCAATATACCGTTAGCATCAATGTCGAATGACACTTCAATTTGTGGCACACCGCGTGGGGCGGGTGGAATGTCCGCCAGGTCAAAGCGACCCAGTGATTTATTACCCGTTGCCATTTCGCGCTCACCCTGTAGTACATGAACGGTAACTGCAGCCTGGTTATCATCAGCTGTTGAGAACACCTGTGATGCCTTAGTAGGAATCGTCGTATTTTTCTCAACCAGTTTAGTCATTACACCACCCATGGTTTCGATACCCAGTGATAGAGGCGTTACATCAAGTAGCAGAATATCATTAACATCGCCACCTAGAACACCACCCTGAATAGCTGCACCCATGGCAACCGCTTCATCAGGATTCACATCTTTACGTGCTTCTTTACCGAAGAAATTTTTAACTGCTTCCTGAACTTTAGGCATCCGGCTTTGACCACCGACCAAAATCACGTCATCGATATCACCTACACTTAAACCCGCATCAGCCAGAGCTGTTTTACAAGGTGCTATAGTGCGCTCAACCAAATCATCTACCAGTGATTCTAGTTTGGCACGCGTCAGCTTGATATTCAGGTGCTTAGGACCAGTAGCATCAGCAGTGATATAGGGGATGTTCACATCAGTTTGCTGACTAGAAGACAATTCGATCTTGGCTTTTTCAGCGGCTTCTTTTAGACGCTGCAGTGCTAATGGGTCGCTATGTAGATCCATACCATTGTCTTTTTTAAACTCATCCGATAGATAATCGATCAGACGCATATCAAAATCTTCACCACCGAGGAATGTATCACCATTCGTAGCCAATACTTCAAACTGATGCTCGCCATCAATGTCCGCAATTTCAATGATAGATACATCGAATGTACCACCACCCAAATCGTAAACCGCAATTACGTTATCGCCCTTAAGTTTTTTGTCCATTCCATAAGCCAATGCCGCAGCAGTAGGCTCATTGATAATACGCTTCACATCCAGACCGGCAATTTTGCCCGCATCTTTTGTTGCCTGACGTTGTGAGTCGTTGAAATAGGCGGGAACAGTAACAACCGCTTCTGTGACTTCTTCGCCCAGATAATCTTCTGCGGTTTTCTTCATTTTCTGAAGTACACGAGCAGAAATTTCTGGCGGCGCCATTTTATTACCATGGGCTTCAATCCAGGCATCGCCGTTATCTGCTTTAATAATGCTGTATGGCACCAGTTTGATATCACGCTGCACTACTTCTTCATCAAAGCGACGACCAATCAGACGTTTGACTGCAAACAATGTATTCTCAGGGTTAGTAACAGATTGACGCTTTGCAGCCTGCCCCACTAAAACCTCATCACCCTCACCAAACGCAATGATTGAAGGGGTAGTACGATCACCCTCTGAGTTTTCAATAACTCGAGGTGCATCACCATCCATAATAGAGACACAAGAGTTTGTAGTACCCAGGTCTATGCCGATAATTTTAGCCATGTTTTGCTCCAAAAATGCTTAATTTTTAACTTAACCCTTAGATAAGGGCGGGTTTTTATTTTTCAATGGTTTGTGAGTCTTATTTGCCTTTAGGTGCACATGGGTTTCTCATACCCCCTTTATGCACCAAAAGGAACACCTACAGGTAATAGCTATTCTGCGGCCTTAGACACCATCACCATCGCCGGACGTACCAGACGATCGTTTAGTAAATAACCTTTCTGCATAACAGTAATCACCGTGTTTGGCTCATGCTCTGCACTTGGTTGCATTGACATAGCCTGGTGATGGTCAGGGTTAAATTTTTCACCTTGCGGATTCAGTTCAACCACATTAAATTTTTCAAATACACCTGCCAACATAGAAAGCGTCATTTCACTTCCTTCACGCAGGCTATCTACGGATGCACTCTCCTGTGTCGCTGCGCTAACACCCATTTCCAGGCTATCTTTTACAGACAACAGCTCAGAGATAAATTTCTCTAACGCAAATTTATGTGCGTTTTCCAGGTCTTTCTGGGTGCGACGACGTATGTTGTCCATCTCAGCCTTCGTACGTAGCAAATGATCCCAGTTTTCAGACGCCTTCTTTTCAGCTGCATCCAGGCGCTCAATCATCTCTTCAGGGGACAGGGCCTCACCTTCGGTTTCATTTACTGCTTCAAGCGCTTCTTCAGCAGATAATACTTCACCTTCTGTGTCTGCATCTTGTTGATTATTATCGAGGATTTCCTCGTTTGACATCACCAGTTCTCCATCAAATTATAAGGTCTGTTTGCAATATGGGGATATTCACTGGGGATTCAAGGGATTAAAGTCATAAAGATAAAAGCTGTTTTCCGCAAATGAACGCGAATAGGCGCAAATGTTTTAGTTTGTGCGCCTAAGGCGCACTACACAAATTAAATGTTTTTGCTTTTATTTGCGTTTTTTAGCGTTCATTTGCGGAAAACAGCTTTTGACTTTACTGCTTCTCAGCACCCAAAGCCAAACTCAAAAACCGCGCCGTTATATCCACAGCCGATATCACCTTGCTATACTCCATCCGCGTCGGCCCAATCACCCCAAGCACACCCAGAGTATGCTCTTTAGTACCATAGGGTACGGAGATGACACTAAAATCCTCCAGGCCTTCTATGCCCGCCTCGGAGCCAATAAATACCTGCATATCTTCTGCCTGTATGCAGCGATCCAACAGGCCCAGCATATCCCGTTTATTCTGAAACACCTGAAAGAGTTGTTGTAGTTGATTAGCATTATCTGCCTCATTGAAACGAATTAAATTAGCCTGCCCCTGCAAACGATAGCTTTCATTTTCTTCATCGGGCTTTAGTGCCTGATCCGCAAGATTAACCGCTGCCGCCATTAATTCATCAACCTGGGTACGCGCACGCTGCATCTCCTTTACCAACAAGACACGAATTTGAAAAATATCCTTACCCATAAAATGTTGATTCAGATAATTTGAAACCTTAATCAATTCATCCTGGGTATAGTCTTTATCTACATGCACAATTCGATTTTGCACATCCCGCTCATTAACTACCAGAATAGCGAGTATTTTTTTATCCGGCAGGGGTAAAAATTCAATCCGTCGTAAATTTAACTGCCCACTTTTTGGCAAGGTGATAACTCCTGCCATTTGAGTGATATCTGACAGTAGATTATTGGCCATATTAATCAGGGTGTCTTTATCCTGATCCGCATTTAACTGACTTTTTAATTTATCTTTAATCGCCTCTTCAATCGGGCTGAATTCAAGCATGGAGTCCACATACATGCGAAAACCCATGTTAGTGGGTACACGACCAGCGGAAGTATGGGGAGCCGAAACCAGTCCCATTGAATCTAAATTAGCCATTACATTACGAATCGTGGCCGTAGAAATAGTTAAACCGGCGGTTTGTGCGAGGGTTTTTGAGCCCACCGGTGCCCCCTCCTCAACATAACAATTGATGAGGGTTTTTAGCAAATATTGAGACCGTTCGTTTAGTGGAACCGAACTTAAAGACTGTCGACTTGAATTTTTAGACATTATTATTTGGGTAGCGTGGATCAAACGAAGCGGATCCGCTTCGCTTGATCCGCCCTACATTTAGCTCACCTCTAAATTGCTTTAAGATACCCATTTTCAATGGTATAGATTGTATCCATCTTTTTAGCAAATTCCATATCATGTGTTACTACAATCAAACTGGTACCAAACTCTTTATTTAAACGCAGCAACACCTGAACCACCTGATCTGCAGTGGCTTTATCCAGGTTACCCGTGGGCTCATCGGCACAGATACAGCGGGGCTCATTTATCACCGCACGGGCAATAGCAGCGCGTTGGCGCTCCCCGCCTGAAAGTTCTGCTGGCTTATGTTTTAAGCGTCGAGTCATACCCACTTTTTCAAGTAACATCTCAGCTTTATTTAAGGCCTGTGGTGGACTTGTTCCCCGTACCAGTGCAGGCATAGCAACATTTTCCTGTGCGCTAAATTCAGCTAACAGATGATGAAACTGGTAAACAAAACCCATGTAATTATTACGCACCTGGCAACGTTCTTTTTCAGACATGCTAATCAGGTCTCTTTCATTTACAAACACCTGGCCTGAAGTCGGTTTATCCAGCCCCCCTAATAAATGCAACAGGGTACTTTTACCAGAACCCGAAGCACCTACAATGGCCACTTTTTCGCCGGCTTTTACCGTAAGGTTAATATTTTTTAAAATTTCAAGCTGGCTGCCACCACCTTCTTTGAAGGTCATACATATATTGACAGCCTCAAGAACAATAGGGGCACCGGTACCATTAGGAAAAATTTGCGATTCAGAAAAACGATTAGTTAAAGGCATTATTCATACCTCAAAGCATCGGCGGGCTGAACACGCGCTGCCCTATATGCAGGGTATATAGTCGCCAGTACCGACAGGCCAAATGCAGATGCGGTATAGGTCAACACATCAGACAAATGTAAATCAGATTTTAACTCGGTGATGTAATACACATCTGCGGGGAGGAATTTCGTATTCATTAAACCTTCAATAAAGCCAACAATTTCATTCACATTTAACGCAACCGGCACACCAATTATCACACCCAATACTGTGCCAACCAAACCAATCACCACGCCCTGCACAATAAACACCCACATTAAACTGTTGGGTGTCATACCGATGGTGCGTAATATGGCGATATCAGCCTGCTTGTCATTCACCGTCATCACCAATGTAGAAATAATATTAAATGCCGCCACCGCAACAATTAGCAAAAGAATAATAAACATTACTACTTTTTCAGTTTTTAATGCTTTAAATAAATTGCTGTGCATTTTGGTCCAGTCACGCACCCAGAAATCATCACCTAAGGTACCCTCTAATTCATGGGTCACTTCATAGGCACTGAACATATCATCAAGTTTAAGGCGAACACCTTCAACTTTTTCCCCAATACTGAATAACTTCTGTGCATCCTGCATATGTATAATAGCCATGGAGCGATCAAACTGATGCATGCCCGCCTCAAATACACCCACCACGGTAAAACGCCTTAAACGAGGCATAACACCAACCGGCGTAACATTAGCCTGGGGTGTTATAACGGTAATTTTTTCACCTTCAAACACCCCCATTGCATTGGCCAGTTCACGTCCCAGGATAATACCAAAACTACCCGGCTTTAAATCTGCGAGCTTACCTGAAACCATTTTGTCAGCAATTTCAGAAACCTTGGGCTCCTGGTCTGGCACCACGCCTCGAATAATTGCACCACTGACTCGATTGCGATTACTTAGCATGGCTTCATTTTGGGTAAAGGGCGCTGAATCAATAACGTTAGGGTGCTGTGCGACTTTTAGCTGAATCGACTGCCAGTCGCTTAAAGTTCCATCCTGCCCGGTCACAGTTGCGTGGGATGTCATACCCAGGGTACGTTCACGTAGCTCTTTACCAAAGCCATTCATAACAGATAGCACAACAATAAGTGCGGCTACACCAAGGGCTATGCCCAGCATGGAAATTAACGCGATAAAAGACACGAAACCATTTCGACGCTTGGCACGTGTGTATCTAAGGCCGATATAAAGCTCTTTCGGTCTAAACATATCTGAAGGGATTCTTTTTAATAATTAGTTTAAGTTGATTGTTTATTAATCAATATTTACTGTAACCATTGTTTATAGTTACGCCTAAAGCAATACGGGTATAGCCCTGTCAATCGACATACCCTCGGGGTCAATTTTTGCCCCATAAGCTATTACCTCGACCCCTTCCTTAACGGCTTCTCTTAACAGTCGTCCATACTCGGCATCTACCGAATCCGCCGGGGTCACAAGGTTAACATCAGTGCGCATGATTATAAATAGCAGAACCGCCCTATCACCCGATTTAACCTGCTGAATTAGCTCACGCAAATGCTTTTGTCCACGTTTTGTGACCGCATCGGGAAAACTGCCCACCCCCTCCTCCATGCTTAAGGTAACATGCTTAACTTCAACAAAAACAGTTTCCCCTGGGAAGTCCAGCACAAAATCCACCCGGCTACCTTCATCACCATAAGCCACCTCACTACGACAGGTATCGAATCCTACTAGTTCCCCAATTTGATTTTGCATCAGAGCCTCGTATGCCAGCTTATTCGTTAAGCCGGTATTGATACAGGTCAGCACACCTTGCTTCACTTCGACTAACTGCCAGCTATGTGGGTATTTACGTTTGGGATTGTCAGAAACACTTAGCCAGACATTTGCATCAACGGGTGCACAGCCGGTCATTGCACCTGTATTGGCACAATGGGCGGTAATTTCTAAACCATCATCAAGAATAATGTCAGCCAGAAAACGTTTGTAGCGTTTAATTAATTTGCCTTTGACTAAAGGCGAATCGAAATTCATTTAAAATCCAGTGTATTTATAATCACCATATTTTACAGGATTTTACAAAATCAGCACCAGCACAAATATTGATCTATTATATAAACATTAATCCCTGAAACCTTTACTAAGCACTAAAGGAAACTAAATGTATTTGTCGAATAAATTAATCTACCAAATGCTCATTAGCCTGTTCATTTTATGTCTGTCACAAATCGCATTAGCCGATATGACAGAGGGATGTAAGTCGTGCGTGAGGGGGCACGATTGCAGCCGTATAAATAAAACATGTAACGCCACATGTCGGGCAAATTTATTTTCAACGCAAGATGATTTAGATTCATGTCGCGCAGATTGTATCCACAAACTGGAGAGATGCCTGTTGGATGCTAATAAATCATGCAGTTTTTATTGTGCTGAAAAAAAATAATCTCGAGATAATCCTACACATTATTTAAGCAAAAAAAGGGCGATCACATGGATCGCCCATAAGTTAGCACATTTTTATTCGCTAATTTTTATTAACTTATTTCACCAGGGTAATCAGCAATACCCGGGTTGTCTTTTATACCAACCAATGTTGGGTGATTAATTTTAGGCAAACGCAATACATTATCTTCACCACGATTCTTTAAGATGTAATCACGTACCACATCCCACATTAAGCGACCATCCGGTGCCTTGTTAACGGTTGCCCAACCCGCCACCTTATACATCTGTTTCGGATCAATAGCATGTCCGTTGTCCAGTTTTGCATCGGTAAGACGCTGATATAGTGGCTTTGATGGGTCGATTGTGTAATCCATGCCACCCACGCGCACCATATCACCACCAGATTGCAGGTATGGGTCAACATCAAACAAGTTATCCGCAACACCTTCGAGTATGCGCATTAAATCACGACCGCTCATTTCACTTACGTAGGTTTCTCCATAAGTAATGGCACATTGGGTCATCACATCTTCCATGGTAATCCAGTCACCTTTTAATGTTGATGTCCCCCAGCGTACACCCGCAGACATGGCAACATCAGCACCAAATTCTTCACGCAGTGCATTACATAAAATCTGGTCCCAGGTCCCCATGAAATTACCACGGCGATATAATAATCGATCAGCTATCGCCAGTTTTTCTTCGAGAATAGCTTTATAGGTTTTTCCAACACGGTTCTCATTATAGAAACGCTTGGTAACCCTGCTTTCTACAATATTTTTATCATAAACCGTATTACGCATTTGATCTAAATAAGCCTGCATTTCTTTATCCGCAGGTAGCCAGTCGGTAATAACCGGTAGCATTTTGTAATCCATGGATTTAATTGTTCCATTCTGAATATCAAAATCCATTACCCCAACAAACTTACCATTAGAGCCCGCATTGGTTACCAGACAGGTGCCACCATCTACGTTTTTAACTTTAATTGGTTTTGGAATGCCGTCATGGGTATGACCACCGAAGACTGCATTTAAACCTGGCACGCGTTCTGCCATTTTTATATCTACATCCATACCATTATGGGATAACAACACAATTGCATCGGGCTTTTCATTTGCTTTAATATTTTTAACCAGCTCGATCATGTCATCTTCGCGCAAACCAAATGACCAGTCCGGGAAAAATTCCTGTGGGTTTGCATTAGCCGTTCTGGGGAATGCCTGGCCAACAATACAAATTCGTGCGCCGTTAATTTCTTTAATAACATAAGGACGGAAAGCATGACCCGTATCTTCATTAAATAAACCGCTGCCATCATATTTTTCAACCATGGTTGGGTATTCATCACCAAACAGTGAGTCATCTTTAACCCGAACATTCTGACCAATAAAGTCACCTTTAAATAGAGCGACGTTGCTAAGCACTTCGTCTTCTTTATATGTGAATTCCCAGTGACCAACCATAACGTCCAGCCCCAGAATATTTGAGGCTTCTACCATATCAACACCACGTGTCCATAAAGCCGTGCCTGAACCCTGCCACAAATCACCACCATCGATGGTAAGGGTGTTTTGCTTGCCACCCGCCGTATTACGCAACTGATTTAATAATGTTTTAACGTGAGCAAAGCCACCGGTTCTGCCAAATTTTTCCGCCGCATTCTGAAAATCAAGATAAGTATAGGCATAGGACTCAGCAGAATCAGGGCCGTAACCCATCGCAGTTAATAATTTATTACCTACCAGATGTGGTGGACGACCATAGGCATCACCCACACCCAAATTCACATTCGGCTCTCTGAAATAAACCGGATTCAGCTGGCCATGCACATCAGTAATATGCAAAATTCGTACATTGCCTTTCATAGGCAAATCATAAAAGCCATTTGGCATAGCATTAGGTGCTAGAGCTGATGCTGGTGCTTTTGCTGAAGTGGGAGAAGATGTACTGGAATCTTCAGAGCAACTGATAATTGCAGGAACGGTAGCGGTAGCGGCTGCGGCCCCCATTAGTTTCAGGAATGTGCGACGGTTTAAAAATGGCATTGTTTCACCCTAATTTTGGTGGTTATGTAAAAAACAAGTAATAGGCTAACTCTAATCATTTGATTATCATGAGGCACCTGAAGACCTAAGCTGAAATTAATAATCACTGATCCCTATGAAAATAAAGCATCATTATTATTGTAATGAGGTTCAATTTTATTATAATTATCGGGCCCAATAATATAGATTTTCTTTTGAATTTTCAAATGCTTAGTAACATCAGACCCCTACAAAATGCAATCTTTACGATGCATTTTGCAATCGCATTATACATGATATCAGCCTTTTTCGGGGCGAAGTATAGCATTGCTGATATCGTAAAGCCTGCCCTGGTTGAAATAAGTGTATTTGCCGACGGAAACTACCGTGTTGAGTTACGTGCCAGCATAGAAGCCATAATGACGGGCATTAACTCAAAATACAAAAACACCAAAGACGCACCCAATTCAAATGAGTATGACGCGCTCAGGGTGTTGCAAGCGGCACAATTACGTGAAAAATTTATTCCCTTTGAAGAAGAGCTAAACCGGGAAATTCGCCTTAATTTCGATAGTCAACCGGTGAAGCTACAGATGACCGATGTACAGATACCCGTTCCTGGTTACCCCAAAGTCCCCCGTACCAGCCTGATTGTATTTGAAGGTAAAATAGATAAACAGGTTGAACAACTAACATGGTACTACCCCGCACGTTTTTCAGATAATGCCATTCGCGTCAGGCAAATAGACCGAGAGAAAGAAAAGTGGCACTGGTCATCGTGGCAATGGTTGCGAAATGATCAGGTTAGTAAAGCTTTTTCCCTGAAAGAAGTTTTCACAGCACCCACACTTTTCAGTGTAGTGCCTGAATATGTGGTGGCGGGTTTTGATCATATTATCCCCAAGGGTCTGGATCATATTTTATTTATCCTGGGCATCTTCCTGCTCAGCACAAAACTAAAACCGCTGGCCTGGCAAGCCACCATGTTTACTCTGGCCCACTCAATCACCCTTAGCCTTTCAATGTTTAATGTCATTAACTTACCCGCAAGCATTGTTGAGCCACTCATTGCCTTATCCATCGCCTATATCGGAATTGAAAATCTTATTGCACATAAGTTAAAAACCAGTCGTCTGACACTGGTGTTTGCTTTTGGTTTATTACACGGCATGGGCTTTGCCAGTGTACTGGCCGAATTCGGCATGCCAGAAAGTGCTTATGCGACAGCATTGATTAGTTTTAATTTAGGGGTTGAGGTTAGTCAGCTGCTTATTTTAACAAGCGCCTATTTTGGAATTACCTACTGGTTTAAAAACAAGCAGAATTTTCATGATTTTGTAACCGTACCCGGGTCTTTGATGATTGGGTTGACTGGATTGTACTGGACCTGGGATCGGTTTAGTTGGGCTGCTATATTTGGTTAAAATCTAAAGCTTTTTACCGCAAATAAACGCAATTTTCTGGTTTGAGCACCTGCGGTGCACAAACCAGAAAAATTTACTTTAATTTGCGTTTATTTGCGGAAAAATTGTTTTTATCTTTTAAACTTCAAAACCAACCGGTAACCAAGCAACAAACTCAGGACAACCAACAACACACCCGGCACCAGATAATCAGCCTTAACCATCATAAAATAATGCAACAGGGCCAGCATAGAAACCGGGTAGACAATTTTATGTAAACGCCCCCAGTTTTTCTTTAGCCGTTTCATCATGCGGTTAGTTGATGTCAATGCCAGAGGTACAAGCAATAAAAAACAAATAAAACCTATCGTTATAAACGGTCGTTTAATTATATCTTCAACAATTTCTGCAACACTAAAAAACTGATCAAACCAGATATAACTCAGGAAATGCATGCTGGCATAAAAGAATGCGAACAGACCTATCATACGGCGATAGCAAATTAACCAGGTTTGATTTAATATTTTTCGTGCAGGACTAATCGATAAACCGATCAATAAAAAATAAATTCCCCAGTCACCCAGGGTTCGAATCATTTCTTCTACCGGGTTGGGGCCAAGCTCATTATTTATTGCATTCATTACCAATAATGCAAATGGCATCAGGCATAGAATAAAAACCATGGGTTTGTAAAAAAAAACTCCGGTGAATTTTAACTTTAATTGCATTAATAATTCGCTTTTTAAAGCAGCTTCCAAAATAACACCCCGTACATAACCAAATTTAAAAATTTCCTTACTATAGCGAAGCGGATCCGGCAGATATTGGTGGATCCGCTTCGCTTGATCCACCCTTCTACTTCTATTAACCATTTGTTAGAAGTATTTTTTTAAATCCATACCCTTATAAAGATGCGCAACCTGCTCACCATAACCATTAAACATCTGTGTTTTGGCCTTGGGTGCCCAGAAATTTGAACCTAAAACTCGTTCGGTTGCCTGGCTCCATCTAGGGTGATCTACCTGCGGGTTTACATTGGCATAAAAGCCATATTCTTTCGGCCCGGTTACATTCCAGGTACAGGCGGGTTCATGTTCAGTGAATCTAATTTTCACAATGGATTTAATATTTTTAAATCCATATTTCCAGGGCACCACCAGACGTATCGGCGCACCATTCTGGTTTGGCAAATGGTGTCCATAAATACCGGTTGCCATAAAGCTTAATGGATTCATCGCCTCATCCATTCTCAGACCATCACGGTATGGCCAGTCTAGTACTCTACGCACCTGTCCCGGCATTTGTACTGGATCGTACAGTGTTTCAAATTGAACATAATTTGCTTTAGAGGTGGGCTCAAAACGCTTCAACATTTCCGCCAGTGAAAAACCTACCCAGGGCACCACCATTGACCAGGCCTCTACACATCTAAAACGATAAATACGCTCTTCAATTTGGGCATGCTTTAAAATATCTTCTAAATGAAATGTACCGGTTTTATTGGCCTCACCTTCAACCGTTATTGACCAGGGGTCAGTTTTAAAGTTAGTTGCGGTGCGTGCCGGATCTTTTTTACCCGTACCAAACTCGTAGAAATTATTATAGGTGGTTGCATCTTTAAATGAGGTAAGCGTTTCACCTTTACCATAAGTTGTTTTTATTAAATCAGGAAAATCATTTCCATATTCAGATGACTTTGCAGCAGCCGGTAAACTTATGCCACCGGCCCAGGTAGCCCCAACAAGAATGCCTGATTTTTTAATAAAGTCACGACGACTCAGGTAATCTGATTCTGTGGTAATTTCTGATGCTTTGATTGCCGACTTGGAATCGGATTTAATGAAAATGCTCAAGTAAGGTGCTCCAGGCTAATCGGTATAAGTGCAATATTTTACAGACTGATGAGTAAATCAGTAGTTCAGATAAGCTTAGCTTAAATAGTTAACAAAAGTATCACGAAAGTGTAAAAGATAGCCATAAGTCAAAGCGGTGCGCCGTAGGCGCTGTATCTTTTGACTTACGACACAACTACGTCTTTTTCCAAATACAAGCATCCCCAAGCGCACCCAGCCTCTCCTGATGCGATTGCAGCTCATCAACATTTGCCCTGATCACATTTATCGTCGGTCGATTACTGTCCACACGTTTAATGGGGCTGACATTAGCCTGAGATGAAGAACCATCAACACCACTACCTAAAGCCAGCGCTTCCTGACCACCGGTCATTCTTAAATAAACTTCCGCTAATAATTCCGCATCAAGCAAGGCCCCGTGTAACTCACGACGAGCATTGTTTACTTCATATCGCTTACATAAAACATCCAGATTATTTTTTTGTCCCGGATGTTTTTTACGCGCCATCACCAGGCTATCGGTTATCTGGCAGTGATCAGATACCTTACCCCACACCGGGTCCAGCATGACCAGTTCATGATCAAGAAAGCCAATATCAAAAGGTGCATTGTGAATAACTAGCTCCGCACCATTAACAAATTTCATAAAATCTTCAGCTATATCACAAAAGCGGGGTTTATCCGCTAAAAACTCGCTGCTAATTCCATGCACCTCAAATGCACCTTCATCAATTTCACGATCGGGCTGTATATACTGATGATAGGTATTTTCAGTTAACTTGCGATTAATGATTTCCACACAACCGATTTCAATTATGCGGTGACCCTGGGATGGTTCTAAACCAGTAGTTTCAGTATCTAATACAATTATGCGGTTAGCCATAAAATGTAAACTCGTTATTAAGTAGGCTTAGTAAGCTAGCTATTGTATAGTACTAATTCTAAATTTCACCCCATTTTCCTGATTAAAAATGTAAAGAGCCAAATTACATGGATGCCCAAATTCGTAATGTTACAGCTCTATGAACACTTTACGACAACGGTATGGGAAGATAGACGCCCCCTATGCGATCAATAACTGTTGATATATTGATTAACAATGTCTTGTTTTTTGAATAAAGCGTAATCCTAAATTGTTTTTATCAACAGATAAAATATATTTTCATTACAAGGGCACCTGAGATATACCTTTCATACCCCACATCAATTACACCATCGAATATTTCCACATAATTAATTGCATTAACTTATTCATAACTAGAATTTATTCAATGTCATGAATAAAAAAACAGACATTATTATTTAAATCACCCATATTTTTTCTTGTTTATTACAGAAATATTTCAACATATAACTCACTAATAAATTGTCGTTTGATTGTCATAAATTTGCTGAGAAGATTCCTTTTTAGTATCAACAAGCTGAAATCAACACTACTAGAACAGTCAAATAAAAGCACAATAACAAGCAGATATTATATCCAACTTCAATAGCGTCATGTTTATCGAACAAATAGGACGAATATTTACGCTTTTTAATTTTCTAAAATAACGATTAAATATATGCAGCAATTTTGAAAAGGAGAAAATCATTAGCACAAAAAATGGACAGAATTATCGAACAAAATGAACGATGTTTTAAGCACTTAACTTTAAACACTAAGTATTTTTACAAACAACAGTACATTATTAAACTGGAGAGAGAAAAAAATGTCAGACATACCACAAATAAACTCATATGAAATACCTAACTGCATCACACCTAATGTTACTAACTGGGTCGTTGATGCTAACCGCGCTGCATTAATTTTTCATGACATGCAGAATTACTTCCTTAGGCCTTTTTCAGAATCAAGCGAGCCTGCATCTGCACTGACAGAAAACTCAATTAAGTTAAAACAGAAACATGATCAATATGGCATCCCTGTTGCCTACACAACTCAACCGGGCGATATGATAGCAGAAGAAAAGGGCTTGCTAAACGATTTCTGGGGTTCAGATATAAAAGCAAGCGTAGAAGATCACCCAATTATTAATCCTCTTGAAACCACCCAGTACGACTGGTTATTAACTAAATGACGATACAGTGCCTTTGCGAAAATCAATCTTCTTAAAAAATTACACGTAGCGGGGAGAGACCAGATCATTATATGTGGTGTGCATGCACATGTGGGTATTCTTACTACGCATTAGAGGCTTTTTCAAGTGACATACAAACTTTCATTGTCTCCGATGCTACCGCCGACTTCACCTATAAAGATCACTCCATGGCATTAGATTATGCCGCGAAGCGATGCACAACGGTTGTGACAACTGAGCAAGTTATCAAAAGTATGGAATTCTAAAATTAATTTTAAAATCAATAAACCCAATAGCAATATCATGAACGAATTATTTGATAATCACTGCAAAGTGAATCCATCTATGAAAAGCTGGATAACTATTTATGGGTGGTGGGTGATTAATGTTTTGTAAAAATGCTGTATTGATAGCGTTTCCACTAACCGTGGGAACGCGGGTTGGTAAATAAATTTGATAAGGGCTTGATGATGGCTTTAAAACAGTAGTTTTTAGAAGCAGTTAAACCAAGGAGTTAATAGTGGAAGACCCATGAACTGACCCTGCTCAGATAAATAGGTCTTCCCTATTAAACTCAGATATAAAAAATAAATTATTAGGACGTTACATTGAACATCTATTACAAAAAAATTATTACTTTTTCTCCATTTATGATTTCACTATTTATGGCACCACTAAAAGTCTCTGCATTCAACTGCAATAATGTTATTTCATCAAATTTTATAGACGAAGACATCGCTATTTCTGACACACAAAAAATATCTATATCGCCATGGCCTATATTTCAGTTTGACACCAACTGTAAGACTCAAGGGCAATGGAATATAGCCTCTAGCATCGCTTACCAGGAAGATGGTGATGATGATATTAAAAACATAACAAATCTTCATATTAGTCAAGCTAGCATAAGCATTTCGAAGGGTGACTATAAAGTTGAAGCGGGAAGATATCTAAATAACTTCTCATATAATTCAGTGTTCGGTATTGCATTACCAATGAAAACGATCCCTGCAATACAACTTGATGAGGCCAGTTATCTTCAGACAGTGGCCCCCGATGTAATCCTTGTTCGCGTTAACATAAAAACAGGTTTTGGTGACACATACATTACTGGCTACCGTGCGGATAAAACGTTTGAACATAAAAACAACGTTGACGGTTCATATAATATGGGTATTGCAAAAAGCCTGGGGGGGCATACAAACATTGAATTTCAATACGCTAATGAATCAACTGAGGATTCGGACACCGATGAGCAAAGAGCAAGTTTGTTCGTAAATACATCAGGCGCTATGTACGACAAAATAAACTGGGTGATTGGAGCAGAAATAAACACCTTTAAAAATCGAAATTACAATAAAGGGAATAACGATACGACGGCAAACCTCTACTCGGAGATTTCAAAGAAAAATCTTTTTTTACAAAATATAGATGCATATATTTCTGCAGGCGGTGCCCATGATGAAGAAAACCTCAGCATAGTTGAAATCGGCGGGTTCCTGAATATATCCGGGTTATTCCACCTGCACAAGAACCTTTCACTCTTAGCTGGAGGCGCACAATCTTATACCCGTTTCAGTAGTGGCGATAATATCACCACAAGCCGATATTCTATCCAGCTAAGGTACAAACTGTAACTTCAAACATTATATTAATTAAGCCCCCCACCTTAACCGTAAAATGATTTTTTTAAAACTATACACATTAATCAATAAAAAAAGGATAGACAGGTATGAATATGTTAGTTAAAGGTAAACTCAGCAGTGATTGGCTAGAGAAAATATTACAGCCTTACTAAACTCAACCCATTTCAGGTGATTCCTGTAGGGCCAGATGTGAATTATAAATTGCCTCATAATCGTGCACTAAAATTTAATAACGTCCATTAGTGAAAACCGGATAATATAAAAAGAAGGGTTAGCCGGCAGGTTCTACAACCTCGCCTTTTTTTAAAATTTTAAAACCTCGTTCTTAGAACATAGATAGGGTTTTAGGTAATTACCTAAAGAAGATTTAGTCATCCCTGGTAAAATCTTCTGCAAAAATTTTACCGGGAATGACGATAGTTTTTTAGTTAACGGTACAGCAGGGAGCTCGCCCCGTCATACTTTTAGCGTTTCAGGGGCCAGAATGAGAAAAAACCTGATACAAGGTTAATCACAGGGAATGTAATACTTAGCATTGCAGTGGCTACCCAAAGCTCCATCTCGTATCGAGGCGCTCCCTCCATCAAGGGAACTTCAACCACGTAAGTGGCCATCGTGCGGTAAAGAAGCTGCATAGAATAAGCAAGAAACAAACTTACAACCAGTAGATAAAATCCCCTCACCGGTTGTTTAACATTTTTAAAAAGCTGAAACTGCATCATGTTGGTAACAATAAAAATGCCAAAAATAATAGATACGGGCACCCTCACCATATAGTCAACAGGTTCCATTTCAAAAACAAAAATGGCCAACCAGAAAAGAAGCGTACTGACTACCAGGCTCATAATACTAATAGCTATTCCCAGACCAGGCTGGGTAGCACTAAACTTTGTGACAGGCCAATTATCAAAAAGACTCAGGAGCATGATTACGGCTACCGTTGTGACAGAAAAGGCAAGTGCATACCAGGCATTAAAAAAGCCTCCTGGGTCCAATGCATCAATATATACTGGCGCCCCAACCATAAATGAAAAATCGAATGAAAGATAATACACCAGATAACCCAGTGCAAAGGATGCCACAAGAGCCATCAGGCCTTGCTTAAACGGATCTTGTGAAATAAGGGTGAAGGGCCAGCACTGCCATGCCGCAACAAGCCAGAATACAGCAACAATTGTGGTAATAGTCGCCATAATCAAAAATGGGCCAGGAGGAGCCATGCCACCCGGCACAAGATAGAGATAACCACCACCCACTACCATCAACACAAAAGTCAAACCGCAGAACACCAGCCCCTTCAATGGCTGTGGCAAACCGGCAAATGCAGTTGGACTGCTAAAATTCATATGCAGGCCAAAAATAATCTGCGCGGGCACCGCTGTCATCCAGACAAATGCAACCCAACCCGTATAAACCGCCACATCATAATAGCGGCTGTATACCATTGTAAAAATAACAATCAGTATGGTGGAGATAATCCCCAGCCATATGGGTGATATGCTGCTTTTAGTATAATCACCAACCGCGACTAATATATCATCACTAAGCACCGAGAACAGCCCCCGTTACAATTGACACTTTATCTGAAAAGTCTACATTACTAACGAGTGTGTTTAGGTTGTTCACGGTCATTAATCCTTATTAAAAAAAACTGTAATTTCCAGGCTTAAATTGGTACTGCTTTCATACAAGTTATCAACATCGATCAATCTAAAAAAGAGTTGATAACTTGCAGTTGAAAGGGACAGGCTATTTAGTATTAAATCAATTATGCAACGAGTTCCAGTATGCGATCCTGAGCCATTTGCATGCCTTTATCCAAAGCATCATCACTCATTGCAATCCCTTCCAGATAGGTAAACTCCACATCCGTTATACCTAAAAATCCTAAAAGATATCGGATATAATGGGTTTGAAAATCAGTATCCTGGTCTTTATAGAATCCGCCGCTTGAGATAAAAACATACGCTTTGGCATTGACTAATCCCTCCGGTCCATTTGCGCCGTACTGGAATGTCGCACCGGCTCTTGCCACGTGATCAAACCATGCTTTTAATGAAGATGTGATGGAAAAATTATAAGTTGGTGAACCAATAACCAGTACATCCGCATCCATTAACTCCTTTATTAAAGTATCTGCCTGGGCTACTGCCTGGGTTTGTTCTGGAGTACGTTCAGCAGGAGAAGCGCTTGCTGCTGTAAACGTTTCAAAAGAAAGGTGCTGGATGGGCTCTGCAGCCAAATTACGACAAATAACATTTGTGTCTGGATTTTGCCCCACCATTTTTTCAACAAAAGCATTGGCAAGAACAGATGTTTTACCCTGGTTACCGAAAATACTGTTATTTAACTGTAGTATTGTAGTCATGACATTTTCCTCTTATCTAGTGTGCATTCCATTTAACAGTTTTAATTTCTAATTGAAAAGCGCAAAATATCTACCTTTATGTTCGAATGAGTCGACCCACCCAATGAGACCAAAGATATCTCTTGACCAATGGCAGGCACTAATCGCAGTTATTGAGGAAGGAAGCTATGCAAATGCCGCTGAGCGCCTTAATAAGTCAAAATCAACCGTTAGCTATGCCGTAAGTAAAATTGAAGATTTACTCAACATCAAAGTCTTTAACCTTGTAGGGCGACGAGCTGAGCTGACATCAATCGGCCTTGCCCTTTCCCGACAGGGCAAGTTTATACTGAGTCAAGCTGCACAGGTGGAAGAGCGAGCAGCTTACCTGGCGTCTGGATGGGAGCCCCAGTTACGATTAGCTATTGAAATCATTTTTCCCCAGCAACTGTTACTTGAATGCCTGCAAACATTTTCCTCTATCACCATGTCACCCCCCATCGAACTGCATGAATCGGTACTGGGGGGTACGGAGGAACTATTACAGAATGACGAAGTAGACCTGGCCATTTGTTCCCAGGTACCAAATGGTTTTGTCGGGGATAAGCTGATGCATATAGAGTTCATTGCTGCTGCAGCACCGTCACATCCACTGCATCAGCTTGGCAGGAGCCTGACGCTGAATGATCTGCGTAACTATCACCAATTAATTATCAGGGACAGCGGTGTAAAGCGGGAGACCCGGGCCACCTGGGAAATTTCAGAACCCCGTATTACAGTAAGCCATATCAACACATCAATACAGGCAACCATCATGGGCCTGGGGTTTGCCTGGTTCCCCAGGGAAAGCATTCGCGCTGAACTTGAATCTGGCGCCATCAAGCCCCTGCCACTGACGCAGGGTGCAGAACACTGGACAACGCTATACCTCGTATTTGCAAACCCGGACCTTGTAGGACCCGGAGCGAGAAAGCTTGCAGAGATTATCAAGGAGACACTTTCTACCCACAAAATCACTGATGCTATACTGGAGGTAGAGTGTCAGACAGAAAATGAAATGAAGGCTTAGTCAACGCTGGGAGGCAACGCCCAAAACCACCATGTGCGCTGCCCAAAATCACTAAGTTCATAACAGACCTCTAAACTTAAAGCACAAAAGACCTTATCCGCTCTACAGCAATGGCCGAGCATGATAAAGCGGGTACCATCCATGCTTTTCCATCCGCATAACTGGGATCAACAATCACGGGTAGATGGGGCTCTTTCTTAAGTACCGAAATGGCTGTGATATCCAATATATTTCAATACGCCGTCTCAAAACTTCGCTCGCCACGTTCGCAGAATATAATATTGTGATTACCACCTGTCGCGATATACTCTGCAGACATCAACCATTCATTAATTGTTGCTGACAACCCCCGCTTAAGTATTACAGGTGTTTATAAACGGCCAACCTCTTTCAATAGATCAAAATTTTGCATATTTCACGTGCCAGTCTGAATAACATCCACTTCAAATTTCATCATGTCGATTATCTTTTTTTCAATAGCAATGATTTGCTCACTGCTACTTTCTCTTGTCATTGAGCGGGAACATAACCCTTTGAATTAATGTTGGTAAAATCAGTACCTGTTTCTATCTTTTTAGCGATGGTATCAACACTTTCGAGTTCAAAAACATTACCGATTTCTCGCAACACAATGTACGAAGCAAGTGAGCATGTACCTGGCATGTAATATAGTTTCATTTCTAATCACCTTATAGTTATTAGTTACGTTCTGTTGTTTAGTGATTATTTAACAATTTTACTGAGTAATTAAAAAGCACAAAATATCCGTCGTTATATTCGATGGAGTCGATCTACTAATATTAAACATAATCGTAAGTCAAAACGGTGTGTCGTAGGCACTGTATCTTTTGACTTACGACTTAAGACTATCCACCCCCTTATTCGCCAGCTCATCCGCTTTTTCATTACCATCATGCCCGGAGTGTCCCTTAACCCACTGCCAGTCAACCTGATGCTGGTTTCTTGCCTGATCCAGACGCCTCCACAGATCTACATTTTTAACCGGTTTTTTAGCTGCGGTTTTCCAGCCCCTGGCTTTCCAGTTATCAATCCACTCGGTGATGCCCTGCATTACGTATTTAGAATCCGTATAAAGCACTAGCTCACAGGGACGATTTAATGATTCCAGCCCCATAATGGCTGCCATTAATTCCATACGATTATTCGTGGTGTTATTTTCACCGCCACAGAGTTCTTTATCATGCTCACCAAATCGCAACCAGACACCCCAACCACCTGGGCCCGGATTACCTCGACAGGCACCATCGGTATATAATTCTACTTTTTTACTATTCATGCGGCATGATACTACCTGAAAAATGGCTTTTTTAAATACGCTTTTTAAATAATAATGAACAAAGAAATATTTGAAAAATAGTTAAGGTAATAACCCGGGGAATGAATTACACTTAAAACATTCGTTTTATAATTAACACCCACATTAGAAAAAGAATATATGCCGTTGAATTTAAAGACTTTTTACACCCACATCTACAATACACATAAACTCCTGGCTGCGGCTATTTTCGGTACTTTGCTTAACGGATGCATCGCTTCGGAGCCAATCCGCCCTGAAACAGGTTCCGTACGCACCGATACTAGTGCTGAACATATCGCCCAGGCGGAGCTAATTAATCAACAATTAGCCGAGTCTCTTGCGGCTGCCCAGCAGGAACTTGAAGACAATCTTTTTGCTATTCATCCAGAAGATTATGCTGAAACACCCATAACGGATATCTGGGTTAGAGTGCGAAACGGATTCAATATTGATGACACGGTAGATAATCCCAGATTACAGGCTGAACTTAAGTGGTACGCAAAACACCAGAAGTACCTGGATCGGGTCGTGGCGCGTTCAGAACCATTTTTACATTATGTTTTAAGTGAAGCTGAAAAACGTAAGCTACCCACAGAACTGGTATTGCTTCCCATCGTTGAAAGCGCCTACCAGACCTTCGCCTACTCACACGGTAGAGCATCTGGCATTTGGCAGTTTATCCCTTCCACCGGAAAAATTTATGGCCTGAAACAAAACTGGTGGTATGATGGTCGACGTGATGTTTACGCCTCAACCCAGGCAGCACTTAAATATTTAGAAAACCTGAACCGTGAATTTAAAGGCAACTGGCTGCATGCATTAGCTGCATACAACTCGGGTTCAGGCACTGTACGTCGCGCTATTCGTAAAAATAAAAAACGTGGCAAGCCTACCGATTTCTGGAGCCTTAAACTCCCCAAAGAAACCCAGGCCTATGTGCCCAAGCTACTCGCTTTAAAACGCCTGATAGAAAATCCGGCTGATTATGGCATCACACTAAATTGTGTGAGTGATATGCCCTACTTTGAAGCTGTCGACATAAATGCTCAACTGGATTTAGCCATGGCCGCAGATTTGGCTGAAATCGATTTAGACAGACTATATCAACTCAATCCGGCCTTTAATCATTGGGCAACCGCACCCTATGGTCCACATCGTCTACTGATTCCGGTAGATAATGCTGACACTTTTAAAAAGAATCTGGCTCAAATTCCTAAAGCTGAACGGGTTAAATGGAAACGCCATAAAATAAGACCAGGTCAGACCCTGAGCCATATTGCAGACCGTTATTCAGTGTCAGTTAGCAGTCTTAAGCGGCTTAATAACTTACGTTCGACCCGTATTCGTGAAGGCAAGTATCTGGTTATTCCCGTATCCAGTCGTAAACTATCTGACTATAACCTGACCGCCTACCAACGAAAAAAGACCCTGCAAAATATTCGTCGTAAAGGCAATAAAATAACCCATATTGTAAAACGGGGTGACACCTTCTGGGATTTATCCCGAACCTACAGAGTCAACTCACATAACATAGCTCGCTGGAATGGCATGGCTATTCGAGACCCATTACGCGAAGGACAGAAGCTGGTTATCTGGACTAAAGTCCCCACCACTAAATCCGCAAGTAATGGAAGAAATACAATTCAGCGAATCTCCTATCGAGTACGTAATGGCGATTCACTTTACCTGATTGCCCAGAAATTTAATGTCGCCATTAGTGATTTAAAACGCTGGAATACACTTACCAGTAAATACCTGCAACCAGGGCAAAGAATTAAATTATATGTTGATGTAACAAGACAGGCCGGTAATGGATAGGCCTATACGCTACCTGTATTAACTTAAACTCATCAGTCGTAAATACATATAAAATACAGATGTTCCTTTAACCTAGAAAGATCAGTTGAAAGTGCGTTTAGAGTGTAAGCTCTTGATGTGCAGAGTGAATTCAAAAAATGCGTAATCACCTTATGGGTGATAAGCAGATTTTTGAATTTGCCAGGCGCGTCAAGAAGTTGTGCTTTAAATGTGCGGTCAACTGATGTTTCCAGGTTTAACGCATATTAAGGATACAAATGAGCGAAGAAATTGACATTACCCTGTTAGCGCGCTACCAGCCACTAAATGCGTTGAACCCTGAAAACCTTCAGGAAATTCTCAAACAACTCAAACTGAAAAAACTGGCTGCAGGTGAAACTCTGTTTAAAAAGGGTGATTCTGAAGCCATACAATATTACCTGATAAAAGGTGAGATAGATTTACAGGGTGACTCAGGCACCTTAAAAACAATTAATAGTGGCACGACCGATAGTTTTAATGCCCTCGCTCACATACTACCCCGCACCGTCAACGCCGTTGCTAAAACAGCGTGCAGCATTTTCAAAATTGATGCAGAATTAGTTGATGTCATGCTCACCTGGGACCAAACAGGCAACTACCAGGTAACAGAATTTGGTGTTGGAAGTGGTAATGGCGATGACGACTGGATGACACGTATATTACAAACAGAAGCATTCCACCGTATTCCTCCCGCAAACATACAGGCTATTTTTATGCGCATGGAATCGGTGCCCATGAAAGCAGGCGAAAAAGTTGTTGCCCAGGGTGATGAGGGGGATTACTTTTATATTTTAAAAAAAGGCCGCGCACTGGTCACCCGTTCAATGCCCGATCAACCTAAAGGTATTAAGCTCGCCGAACTTAAAGATGGTGACTCCTTTGGAGAAGAAGCACTGATTTCCAATTCAAAAAGAAATGCCACCATCACCATGCTTACCGAAGGGCTGGTTAGCCGACTCTCTAAGACAGATTTTCTAGAGTTACTTAATGAACCTCTACTCGACTGGGTGAGTTTTAATGAAGGCCAGAAACGGGTTAATGAAGGTGCCCAATGGCTAGATGTAAGATTGCCCGCAGAACATCAGACAAATGCGATTAATGGCGATATACATATTCCGTTAATCTTCTTACGCATGAAAATGGATTCATTAGATAACAATAAACAATATATCGTGTATTGCGATACGGGTCGACGCAGCTCCGCTGCCTCTTATTTGTTAAATGAACGGGGCTTTACCACGAGTATTTTAAAAGATGGAATAAGTGCTGCGCCTGAGGATATGCGTACCGCTGGTTAGTGCGCATGGCACTCGCTCCCACGCTCCCGCGTGGGAATGCATACCAACATCACCACGAAGTACACACTTCCAACAACCCATCAAGCCCAGCATAATTACGTGCACTAGAATAACGCCAATGAATTGCATCATCAACATAGCCACGCTTCACCGGATTCTGATGTATGTACTCAATCTTCTGCCGCATCATTTCCTCACTCTGAATCCACTCAGGGTGAACACCCTCCTGCCAGAATTGATAGGCACGATCATGTTTATGTGCTTTTTTATAAAATGCCAGTTGTTCAAGAATTTGTCTGACTTTATTTTTATCTAGAAAACGAATCAGCTCTTTTGCAGTATAAGATTTAAATCGTGCAATATCTTTATCTACTGCCTGGCTTTGTACAATCATATGCAAATGATTTTCCAACACAACAAAAGCATGTAATTTTAAACCTTCAGCTATAAGAAACCGTAATGAGTTAAATAAAATTTCGACCGTTGCAGGACGAGTGAAAACTGGAATCCAATGCAGTACGGTAGGTGTTATAAAATAAGTTTGTTCTGGATGAATGAATTTATAGCGGCTTCTACCCATTTTGTGCCTTCCCTATGCGTTCCCACACAGGAGCGTGGGAATGCATACCGACAGCAGAACGAGTAAAACTGGAATTCAGAGAAGTACGGTAAGCGTTATAAAATAAGTTTGTTCTGGATGAATAAATTTATAGCGGCTTCTACCCATTTTGTGCCTTCCCTATGCATTCCCACGCAGGAGCGTGGGAACGAGTTTCAGTGTCGCGGTAAGATAGTGCACCTGAAGGAGCACATTTTCACCCACCACCATATCCCGGAATTTTACTATGATCCACTTCATCAATCTGATCAGCTGTTAAAAACGCCTGGGCATATTGTAAATAAACTTTCTCACGAACAAACACATCAAATATTTCAGGATCTATGTGATTATCCAGTCGCATCTTTCCCAGAATATTCAAACATACACTGAGTTTTTTTCCTTCTTTGTATGGCCTGTCACGTGCACTCAGCGCTTCAAATATATCGGCTATACCCATCATTCTTGCGGGCCATGACATTTGATCTCGGGTTAAACCTTTTGGGTAACCTTTACCATCCATTCGCTCGTGATGACCACCCGCATACTCGGGTACATTTTGAAGGTGCTTAGGAAACGGCAACTGGTCTAACATTTTAATGGTTACCGAAATATGATTATTAATTACCTGCCTTTCTTCATTTGTTAATGTACCCTTGGCAATAACTAAATTCTTAATTTCATCTTCATTAAGAAATTTTTTCGTCTCACCCTTTCCATCACTGATTTTATATTGTGCAATTTTATGTACACGGTTTTGTTTGTCTCCAGACATGTACTCGCCACCAACATTAGCTGATGCTATAAATTCTTTATCATCATTCAGGCGTTTTATTATTAAATCATACTCTGCCTGTGCCTGCTCAAATGCATTTTCATCTAATGAGCTTTTTGCCGCCAATTGTTTTTCTAACATGGTAATTTTGGCATCACGCTGCAACACATCAAAGCGTGTGTTAACCGTATGAATACGGTCATAAATAGTTTCTAACTTGGTTGATTTATCAATCACATATTCAGGCGTGGTTACTTTTCCACAATCATGCAACCAACCTGCAATCATTAGTTCATAGCGATCTTTTTCGGTCATTTTGAAATCTTTTAAAGCACCACAAACATCTTTATCGCAGGCATCTGCAATCATCATTGTGAGTTCGGGTAGTCGCCTACAATGACCACCGGTATACGGTGACTTCTCATCAATTGCTGTTGCAATTAATTTTATAAGTGCTTCAAATAAAACTTTTTGTTCTTCAATTAATCTTTTATTAGTAAGGGCGACGGCTGCCTGAGAGGCTAATGATTCAGCTAATTGCTGGTCTTCCTTTGAAAAATCAACCACTTCATTTGTGATGAGATGCGTAGAATTTATGAGCTGCAATACACCAATAATATCACCCTTGTGATTTTTCATTGGAATAGTTAATAAGGATTTTGTTCGGTAACCGGTGTTTTTATCAAATTTGCGAGTACCGCTAAAATCAAAACCTTCCTCATGATAAGCATCATGAATATTAATGGTATTGTCATTTATTACTGCACTGGTCACTACCATTGATAAGTTATCATGCCCTTCAACATGCAAAGGTAGCGGCGGAAAATCTATTGCCTGCCCGGTGGTGCCACCCATGTGAATATTGAGTGAATCGGTAGAGACAATTTCAAACACTAACTCATCATTTTCATTGAGCGTATAAAGTGACCCGCCATCTGCACTCGTCAATTTTTTTGCGCCATCGAGAATTAACTCAAGCACCCGTTGACTATTTTTTTCAGCAGATAATGCAATGCCAATTTCATTTAGCAATGCAATTTTGGATATTATTTTATCCATCGGCATGACTCCACATTACTTACACCGCATTCCATACTTAAAAATTTATACCATTCCTTTAGTCATCACCCCCGAAAAAACTTTCGGGAATGACGAAATACACCCTTAGCAGATAGCTGTCATTTAATAATGGGACGAGCCTTTAAAAATCACCTTCAGATGCACGCGACATAATTTCATTAAGCGTGTCACGTACGGTAATTGCCTCAGCTTTTAATGCGGATGGAATAGGCTGACCACCATAAATCATTAAATCCATATCCAATGTATAAACCCATAGCTTGCCTTTTTCATCTTCAACCACTGATATACGGCAGGGCAGGAAACTTGAAAAGGCATCGTTGTAGTTCAACATACTGGCAGCAGTCATAGCATTGCATAACAGATAAATTTTTACATAACGATAGGGTTTTCCAGACATCGCCTCTACCTGTTTAGATAAAGGTAGCTCACCTACATTTTTAATGTTCAGTTCGTTTGCAATTGAAAGAATAGAAGTATTCAAGTCTTCTACTGTGACATCTTCTGCAACTTCATACTTAACAATCATCGCATCGACTGCGGAACCAGAATTGTAAAGTTTTTCTGCAAAGCCAATATAAGTATCAATAGCCTTTTCATCAAATGAATCAAACTTTTCCATTACGGGTTGCACTTTAACTGCTGCAACCACAATAACAATTAAACAAACTACACCAATAGCCGCCAAAATATTTTTAATCATGTTTATCATTAACCTTACTGTTTTTTTAACAGCACCATCGTAGGGTAGATCAAGCGCAGCGGATCCACCAGGTGCCGTAGTTACCCAGTGGATCCGCTGCGCTTGATCCACCCTACAATTAAATTATTGTTATTTAGTAATGCCACCCAGTGTCAATTTCTCAGGTGACAATAATTTTTCTAATTCATCGCGAGATAAATCGGTCATTTGCTCTGCAACATCTAATACAGCACGACCTTCAGCATAAGCTGTTTTTGCTATTTTGGCCCCCAGCTCATAACCGATAACCGGGTTAAGAACAGTGACTAAAATCGGGTTTTTACCTAATGCGGCATCGATATTTTGCTGATTAATGGTAAAGCCCGTTATCGCTTTATCAGCCATCATGCGCGCACCATTCGCGAGTATCTCAATACTTTGTAATAAATTATAGGCAATTACCGGTAACATTACATTTAACTGGAAATTACCTGACTGCCCAGCAATCGTGATTGTAGCATCATTACCTATTACCTGAGCACAGATCATTGACATGGACTCGGGAATAACCGGATTAACCTTACCCGGCATAATGCTACTTCCGGGTTGCAGTGCAGGTAATGCAATTTCGCCGATACCCGCTAATGGCCCGGAATTCATCCAGCGCAGATCATTAGCAATTTTCATCAAACTCACCGCAATGGTTTTAAGCATGCCACTTAGCTCAACCGCCGCATCCTGGGTGCTTAAGCCCTCAAATTTATTAGGGTTGCTGGTAAATTTGTGTTCAGTTAGCCGACTCATTTGGGCTGCGAATTGTGCCGCGAATTTTTCATGGGCATTAATCCCCGTGCCCACCGCAGTCCCCCCCTGCACCAGCGCACTGATTCTAGGTAATGAAGCTTCCAGTCGCTCAATACCCAATCCCAACTGGGCAGACCAGCCACTCATTTCCTGTGCCATACTCACGGGCATTGCATCCATTAAATGGGTGCGACCGGTTTTAATAACTTTAGTTAACTCTTTACCCCGTTTATCAATGGCATTTTGCAAATAGTGTAACGCAGGTATGAGTTGTTTTGCAGTTTGCAGACTGGCACTTACGTGAATTGCGGTGGGGATCACATCATTTGAACTTTGCCCCATGTTGACATGGTCATTGGGGTGAATTTTTAAATCATCGGTACTCGCAAGACGTGAAATAACCTCATTGGCATTCATATTCGTGCTGGTGCCCGAGCCTGTCTGGAAAATATCAATGGGAAATTGCGTATCATACTCTCCCCCACTCACCTTATTGGCCGCGGCAATAATCGCATCAGTCTGCGCCTGTTCCATTTCACCCAGGTCACAGTTCACCTGGGCACAGGCCGCCTTTATCTGCCCCAGGGCACTAATAAAGGCCCGTGGAACAACCAGCCCACTCACTGGAAAATTGTTAATCGCTCGCTGGGTCTGGGCACCATATAGCGCATTGCTGGGCACTTCTAGCTCGCCCATACTGTCTTTTTCTATGCGGACTTCAGTCATTGTCACTCCAAATTTAATATTTTTTATGTTTATATCTTCCAGGTTTATATCTTCCAGGTTAATTTCTTCTGTGCTAAATAGACAGGGGCTGTATAATTCATAAAAATTTTGTAGGTGCTGCTTTAGCTGCACATTTTAGCCTGAAAGAAGAAAAAACACATGCAACTATCCGAACTCACAGCAATATCTCCCGTCGACGGTCGTTACGGCAGCAAAACATCTGATTACCAGAGCATTTTTAGTGAATACGGCCTGATTCGTCACCGTGTACAGGTAGAGGTTCGCTGGCTACAGGCACTGGCCAATGAAACCGCCATTGCAGAAGTCCCTGCGCTGGGTGAACATGCCAATAATTTACTCAATAATATAGTTGAAAAATTCAGTGAAGAAGATGCCCAACGCATCAAGAACATTGAACGCACAACCAATCATGACGTTAAAGCCGTTGAATATTTTCTTAAGGAAAAAATCACTGGCAATGCTGAGCTAGAAGCCATCTCAGAATTTATCCATTTTGCCTGCACCTCTGAAGATATTAATAACCTGTCACATGCCCTGATGCTAACCCAGGGTAGAAACCAGGTAATGCTGGAGCAGATGGATGAAGTTATCACTAGCATGAAGAAACTGGCACAGGATCTGGCTGAGCAACCCATGCTCTGTCGCACCCATGGCCAGCCTGCCTCACCCTCTACTATGGGTAAGGAACTGGCGAATGTGGTTTACAGGCTTCAACGTCAACGTGAACAGGTAGCCGCGGTAAAACTGCTGGGCAAAATCAACGGCGCCGTAGGTAACTATAACGCTCACCTGTCAGCTTACCCCGATTTTGACTGGCCAAACTTTGCACAAAAATTTATAGAGTCACTGGGTATTACCTACAACCCCTACACCATTCAAATTGAACCCCATGATTACATGGCAGAACTGTTCGATGCAATTGCCCGCTTTAATACTATCCTCATCGATATCAGCCGCGACATCTGGGGTTATATCTCTGTGGGTTACTTTAAGCAAAAAACCATTGCGGGAGAAATTGGTTCTTCAACCATGCCCCATAAAGTAAACCCTATCGACTTTGAAAATGCCGAAGGTAATCTGGGCATTGCCAATGCATTATTTAGCCATCTGAGTATGAAATTACCCATTTCACGCTGGCAGCGTGACTTAACGGATTCAACTGTTTTACGCACATTAGGTGTAGGGTTTGCACACTCTAGCATTGCTTATCAATCTGCTTTACGTGGTATGAGCAAGTTAGAAATAAACCCACCGGCGCTAGAAACTGACCTGGATAACAACTGGGAAGTGTTAGCTGAACCCATACAAACTGTCATGCGTCGTTATGGTATTGAAGAGCCCTACGAAAAGCTCAAGGAACTGACCCGTGGCAAACGGGTTGACCAAAAAATAATGCAGGCGTTTGTGCAAAACCTGGCTATACCCCAGCAAGCAAAAGACCAGTTAATGAAAATGACGCCGATGAATTATATTGGTAATGCGGTAGAGCAAACTAAAAATATTTGATGTGACGACGCGGTGGATCCGCTTCGTTTGATCCACCTGTTTCGCCAATATAAATTACAATTTAAACTAAAAAACTATGCATATACCTTTTAACCCACTAGGCAAGCTCACTCCTGAACAATTCCTAAAAGAATACTGGCAGAAAAAAACCCTGGTGATTCGCCAGGCTTTTCCAGACTTCCAGTGCCCGATCAGCGCAGAAGAACTCGCCGGGCTTTCCTGTGAAGAAGAGGTTAACTCGCGCATTGTAATTGAAAAAGATGGAGAACACCCCTGGCAGCCCATCTTTGGCCCCATGGATGATGACACTTACTCCAGCTTACCCAAGTCACATTGGACACTGGTATTAAATGACCTGGAAAAAGTTGTACCCGAACTGGCCTGGCTACCCGACCTGTTTCGCTTTATACCCGACTGGCGCCTCGATGATTTAATGTGCAGTTATGCAGCAGACCAGGGCTCGGTTGGCCCGCACTTTGATTTATATGATGTGTTTATTATTCAGGGAAAAGGCAAACGCCGCTGGCAGATTAGCACCGCTGAAGTCAGTGAAGATAACCAGGTTGCCGACACGCCTTTACGAATCCATAATGAATTTCATGCTGAAGAAGAATGGATCTTAGAACCCGGTGACATGATTTATATTCCGCCCAATGTGTCACATCATGGGGTTTCATTAGGTGAGAGCATCAGTTTTTCCGTCGGTTACCGTGCGGTAAGCCACGGGGATTTACTAAATGATTTTATAGCGCATATAACACAGGACCTACCTCCGAAATTAACCTACCAGGATGCGGATTTAACACTACAGACACACTCATCAGAAATTACTGAAGAAGCCATAAAACGTGTAAAAAAAATATTTAAAGAATACTTAAACCCTGAACACAAAGAAATAGATCGCTGGTTCGGGCAGTATATGAGTGACCCCAAGTCTGAACATAGCGAAGCCCCCGAAGAACCAATTGAAAGCACAGATGAACTGATAAATGAAATGGAGAATGGTGCTGCATTAATGCGCCATCCTGCTAGCCGCTTTGCTTTTATGCAAAAAAATGGGGAGGCAATTTTGTTTATAGATGGCAGTGATTACCCTGTTTCAAAATCTTTTGCTGAGTCGCTTTGTGAAAATAGAAACATAGAGACAGATCTGATTAAAGAAGCAAATAAATTTGAACAAAATTTATTGCTCGATCTATATAATTCGGGCTCGATTTATTTAGAATAACAACCGAACGAGACGCTGGATCCACTTCGTTTGATCCACCAAAACACCATAATAAACATATGAATTACAGCATCAAAAAAACCACCTGGAGAAAAGACCAACAATCTCTAAGCGAGATTCGAAAAAAAGTCTTCATCGAAGAGCAAAATGTACCCGAAGAATTAGAATGGGATGAATTTGACAAAGACAGCATTCACATTTTAGCCACCGATAATCATAACAACCCCATTGCCTGCGGCCGCATAAAAGCCGATGGTCATATAGGACGCATGGCGGTTTTAAAAGAACACCGCAATACCGGAATAGGCACCCGTATTTTAAAAGCATTATTAAAATACGCAGCAGATGATGGCACAAGCAATGTTTATTTACATGCACAAACAACTGCCATACCTTTCTACGAAAAACAGGGGTTTAAAACCTGTTCAGACGTATTTATGGATGCAAACATTGCGCACAAAACAATGGAAAAACAACTAAAATAAGTCAAAGCAGATAACGGAGGATCCACCGTTACAATAAAACCTTACGGAACCACACTGCCTGTTCCACCTTACACAGACAAGTAAAAATCATGCAACATTTCAACACCTTAAATTTCGAACACCAGGGAAACACCGAGAATGACCTGCACCTGCAAAGCACGGAAGAGGTAGGTGAAGCAATTATTAATCTTTCAGCATCGGCGCTAAGAAGTATAAAAATATTTACACCTGATCTTGAGCACACCTTATATGACACGAATATATTCAGGGAAAGCCTGCTCAATTTTGCCAGGGGAAACCGCCATGCACAGGTGCAGGTTTTAGTTTCAGACATCTCATTTTCTGTGCAACGTGGACATCGATTATTGCGCCTGGCCCAACAACTAACAACCGCTATGAAAATAAAAATTACACCAGAAGATTATCTAGACACAAACATATCTTTTATTCAGGTAGACCAAACCGGTTTTATCTTTAAAAAAGATAGCACAAAGCCGCATGCAATTTATTCAAACTGTAAAAACCGCTCTAATAAATTACTTGAGTTTTTCACACCTGCCTGGGAGCAGGCTGAACAGGCTCCACAATCACAGCAAATTCATATTTAAATATTTTTATTAAAATGTAGTTATTCCTGCTACCCTTCTCATTATAACTAGCATATCAGCAATATTAAATTGACCATCTGGAGCCGGTACACCGTCTATAAGTGGCGCAATATCGCCATGTGCTAACTGTAATGATGTAGGCACCATCTGGCCGTTTAGTATTTGTTGTGCAATAAGTATATCGAGTAAGTTAACAATACCATCGATATTCAGGTCGCCGTCTGGTTTGCTAATTGAGATTAGATATTCATCCAGATCATTTATTCCATCACCATCAAAATCACCAGAACCATTTCGATCCAGTGTTCCAAAGTTTGTTAACTCCCAGAGATCATTCATTCCATCATTATCCAAATCACCAAAAACATTTACAGTAATATTAACACTCGATGTTATACCACCACTATCAATAATACTGGCCGCTATAGTATGTGTGCCCACACTCAATACTTTATTCACAATTGAACCCGTACCCAAAATACCATCAATTGATGATGTCCATTGAATATTTTCAGATAACAGACCATCTTCCACATCTGTTGCTGTTGCCTGAAAAGTAATTTGATCCGTGAGTGTGTAGTTTGTTCCACCAGCTGGTGAACCAATAACAATAATTGGTTTTGAGTTTGTAACCGTTAATAGAAAAGATTCTGCAACCATTGCAATACCATCGGATACATTTACCGTTATCGTTGCAGTACCCGTCTCACCTGTATTGGGAGTTATATTCAGTGTACGTAGCGCTTCAGTACCTGAAACAAAGAACCCTGATGAATTAATTAACGCATTATTTGATGAGGCAAAGCTGAAGATTAACGATGTTAAAGCGGTATCATTATCGCCAGTTACAAATTGAGTCTGAGCAGTTGAGCCGGCCATGGTTACATCACTTAATTTTCCAATAATCGGCGAAAAATTTGAAAATAACTGCCAGCCAATATCCTGCATAAGTTGTACTGCAAGACCTGGTCCTTTTGATGAGCTGGTTATAAAGGGCTCCATTAACTCATTGGGTGTTAATTCTGAATCAAAATGCGAAACAGATGAGCTAGCTGCAGGTGATATCGGTGCATACTGCTGGACATGCCCCTGACTCACCCCAGCTGTATAGCTCCCTATTTTTGTTGTTACATTAGAACCCACCCAGTGCAAGTCAGTCGTATCCGTTATACTCGCTAATCGCTGACTGTCTGTTAGTTGATCCCAGGTTTGAGCTAAACTATGATCTTCAAGGTTTAGCATATAAACATCATTTCGCCAGGCGTACCAAATTTTTGTCCTGTTGTTATATCTACAAAAGTCTGAAACCCTAGACCATGGCCAATTTCATGCATCACAACCTGTAACAACTCCATACCATTAAATGGTTTATCTCCATCCAGTCCGTAATACCAGTTAGTGTTATTCAAACAATTATTATTATTATCTACATCACTATTAAATATTGCCCTTATATCTGGTAATAATGTCAGATCACTTCCAGCAATATTATTTGCCAATGCCACGGGATACAAAGTTAGAGCAAGAGGTGCATTTGGAAAATCTCTGAATAAAGCCGTAGTACCAGCTGAGCCAAGAATAGCACTTGAACTTGTGCAGGTTAATGGATCAAAGTTAGCTTCTACTTTAATTTCAACATTGCTATCAATGATAGTTTCCCAGACACGCGCTGCATATTCAAAAACCTGCAACCGTTGACTACCAATAGTCGTGCCCGTATTACCCCCTACAGACAAAACCGGCGTATTATCATTAAACCCCTCATTAGTGCCATCAAGGTTAACAATAGTAATCTGGGTTGCATTTAGGGAGATACATGTAGGACTACACTACATATTAAAATTATTAATTTTATAAAATCACTAAAAAACATTTTCAATTTTCAGGTGGGCTTATGTAATCTTGAATAATAACTTTTCCTTTTTTATTTATCGTTGCTACGGGAGCGGTTCTAAATCGATCTTCCAGATCAACCATAACACCTTTCTCTGTTACAACTTCCCGAAGCCCCTCTGATGAAGCATTAAGTAAACTTTGAAGCCCATTTTATATTTTTAGTTCTAATTTTTTCCGATTGTTTTTAGAACCTTTTTGAACGGAATAATTTGTCGATGACACCTGAACTTTAGAGCCATGACTCTTTACAGACTGATCTTTCACCTCATCATGCAGCATCTCCTCTTTGCCATTACTAGCAAAAGGTTTTAACGAAATAACAAACAGGAAAAACATTAAAAATACTATAATAAAAAAGGCAGTAGACAGTTTTTTAATCATTAGAATATAATTTTTTAACTTGTTAATTTATTGAAAAATAAATGCTACGGAAAGTATTCAAGCTCTGGCATTATGTCGAGCAAACTACCATTAATATCATATACCTGTGCATTTAACAGGTTAAAACCGGGGGCTCCTGCCACCCCCCTTGGATGCAACACATATACATTAAGAAAGCCCGAATCAATACCCTGTGGCGAAATAATATCAACAAATAACTGTTGACCATCCTGCCGCCAGTAAACCATCCTTTGCGTTTTATCAAATGTACCCGAAACCAGATCTCGAACGGTCGATTGTGGCACATAAAGATTTAAATCGTCTGAAGGTAAAACACTCTCATCAAAATCCACTTCCAAAGATACAGCGGCAACTGTTGTTCCTGAAACAAAACTAATCTTGGCATGGGGTAACGGCTCTAGCCGAGAAAAATTTGTTGCTGTATTACCTGTTATAACATGCTTGAATAAAAAATCATCCCTACCACCAGCCCCTGAAATAATTTCAAGATTGATTGCAAAAGGCTCTCCAAGCCCAGAACTATTATCAGTTGTATTTGTTGACACATTAAGTGTAGCCATTCCAGCAGCAACTCCATCCGGCACATCAATGACAAGCACAGTTTGAACAGGCTCGTGACCGAACCCCCAGGGAAGAACAAGATCAAGGTAAGGCGAGTAATGCAAACCCTCAGCTCGACCATCTGGCCTAACACTAAAAACCGAACGAACTGAGTCTGACACCTGCAAATCCCAAACAGTACTATTTGCATCTGTGAGTGTTATTGAAGTTGTTTCCTTTCTCGCATCTTCACTACCACCTACCAAAAGAGAAACGGTATCTCCAGCTCAAGCAATAGTTGGAAATGTATTCACAGCTGCACATCCTTGCAACAGTAGAACACCTAAAATAACATAGCAATATAACTTCATAACACTACACCAATAGCTATTAAATTTAATGAGAGTATACCAAAACTTAGCAAAGACTTCGCCATCCCCGACAAAAGCATTACTTCGGAAATAACGATACAATAGTAACTTAAAATAGAATTCTTTTTCACAAAACGCCCACACCAACTCTTTCAACACATTACAAAAAATGATACTCTGAAGCCATTACCAGAAAGTTAAGTATTTAAATACACTGCTGTCCCGTTAAGAAAAATTATTATGACCTAATAACATTATGCATCGCATTTATTTAGCTTTTATTTATTAACGACATGAAAATTCGAGAAATAATATAATAATAAAAATAATTTAAATCGTCATTCCCGAATACTTCTAACAGGTTAAATTTGATTGGATCAAATTTAACCGTGCTCTGCACGGCCCGAAGAGTAAATCTCAGGGGCGAACTTTATAATCCAGTGCCTTTACCGCACCTAAAGTCGCTGAATCCCCGATAAAAACGTTCGGGGATGATGTAAATGAATATTGCCATATTTCATGTCTCTGAAGTAACAAATCAGTTTTCTTATGTATATTACAATCCGCAATTAATACCTTTCTAAAAACTGTGGGGCAACACTGACTCAACCTTCTTTGAATAAATACTATTATTTTTTGTATCTACCCACGCTTGAAACAACAATTTTCAATACAAATAGTAAAACAGTAGAGATTCTGACCAAATAACTTGAGTAATAAATACAGAGACTGGATAGTATTCTTTGCAATCCCTATGTTTATAATTAGTTACTTCTAAAACTCCCTATACTAAATTTTTAGAAAAAAAAAGAGGGTCATTGCGACCCCCTTTTCTTTTATCTAATTAAATTCTCTTACGAGAAATTAATTAAGCAGCTTTGCGACGACGCGCAACGCCAGCCAGACCAACTAAACCAGAACCGAACAACCATACAGCTGCTGGAACAGGAATTGCTGATGGAGAATCAATAACAGTAGCGTTAGAGAAATCTAGAGAGAAAACTTCTGTGTAAGGAGTGCCTACGAAGAAGCCCCACGCAGAGCCTACTACATCAGCACTAACAATAACGGCTGAACCGTCTAGCGCCAAAGCAGAACCCGTTAAATTAGCAACAGCATTAACCTGGTTGCCAGAAGTAAAAGTAGAACCTGTATTCCAAGGCTGTTGACCTAAAGAAGTATTGAAGAACTGGGCCATACCATCACGACCTGTCGGGTCAAAAGTGATATTACCCTGTGCATCAACAGAACCACTCATAGTAGACACATCAGTACCCTGAGTAGCAAACTGACCACCCGCTGTGCCATTGTATGTATCCATGTTAAAAGAGTTAACAGTGAAAGTAACACCACCTGCACCATCAGAAGCAGTAGTAACGTTAATAACACCCGCTACGCCATCACCAGCGATTGCAGAACCAAAAGCAGGGTCAGCAGAACCAGCAGCAGCGGCAGCATCATTATCGTTATCTACCAGGTATGATGCTGCGCCAGGAACCGCAGCTGAACAGTCACCAAAAGTAAAGCAGCTAACGCCGTCTGCTAGAATATTAATATCAAACGTTTGCCCAGCCGTTAATGTCGCCCCCTGTGAAGCACTAGATACAACCAAAAGAGCCGCAGCAATTGCAGTTTTTTTCATAATTATTTACTCCGAAATATTTTAAGTAATTTATTTTATTAAACATTTTTATTGCACAGAGGATAGTGCATACCATATGCCAACTAAATTTTATAATTAAAAATCAATTAGTTATAATAACAATCAAACGATTCTCACAATAAATCTTAGTTTTTTCTCGCAAACTGTAAGTTATTTCAACAATGCCATGTCCATATCACTAAGACTTATATAGAAACCCCTTAAATAACAATTACTTAATAAAATATAAGTATATTAGGACATATCATTTACATACATTTTCCTCAACCTTACTGATACCATATAAAAACCAAAATAAATATTATTTATATATTATTCAATTAGTTACAAGCCTTAGCTATCTGTAAACATTTTCGACTACAGCTCATTCAGCACCAAGTATTGAATAGCTTAAGAGATAGATGAAAGAGAGTATTTATTATCTATATTAAAAAATTATAAAACATTTATATAGCCAAACTAAAAGACAACGGGAACAATTTTATACGCGCAAATAATAAAATATAAAAACCAATCATTACTTCTAAAAACTCTTATTTACGTTTTTACCGTTCAAATTTGTATACAGAACTCGCCACAAACAATAACTTGTTTAGCCTGGATTATTTTAAAAACTTACATTTTCATTTTTTATAAAAGCAAATGATGCCTTTCAAGTTCATTATATAGATGATGACACTACTCATCCGGTTAAGAATATTGAATTTAACCTAATAACGTTGTGTATCACGCTTAAAATTTAAGGGACATAAAAGTATTGGGTAATAATTTAAACTGTTATCCGTGAATGCCACTTATCAAATGTATAGAGTAAGCTCCACGTATTTCAATGTATTTATAAGGTGATGATTTAAAATAAAGTTATATAAAAACATCCTTGTTTATAATCAAATGTATAACTAAAAATTTTTTTTGTATAGTTATTTTATGAAAAACACACCCAGAACCTTAAACAGTTTAATTCATTACCTTTTTCTAATATAAAAATCATTAACTCACCCTCATCATTATTCTTGACAAATAATTTAATAATGTATCTAATCTTCGCCATAGATATTATTCATAAATGTGTAGAGCTTTGTTTTACTTTTTTTAAAAGTCACAATAACAATCACTTGTCAAACATTAGGTAATATTTAATTTAACAGATACCTCAAATAAATAAAAAATATCTGGCAATAAAAATTTTAATCAAGGGAGCAACCCTATAATGAGATTTACAAAAAAACACCTGATAGCTTCGGCAATTATAACCGGGCTAACAACCCCAATGCTTGCCCAGGCAACAAATGGGTATTTTTTAATTGGCTATGGTTCTAAATCCAGAGCAATGGGTGGTGTGGGCTTAGCATTAGCACAGGACGGTTTTGCGCCTGCAAGCAACCCGGCAACCATGGTAGATGTGAATGAGCGTTTTGATTTAGGTGGTGATCTTTTTGCTCCCAAAGCAGCAATTTCACATAATAGCGGCTTACTTCCTGCGGATGAAGCCAGTAAATTTGATTTATTCCTTATTCCATATATGGGCGGCGTCTGGAAATTAAATGAACAGATGAATTATGGTTTTACTTTTATAGGTGCTGGCCTTGGCACTTATTTTCACCAACATAGTAATTCTGGTGAAAACTATTTATTCCGTCTTGCTGAAAACTCATCAGAACATGCCAGTGTTTTGCTGGTACAAACACAAATTTTAAACAGTATTTCATATAAAGTTGATGACCAGAACACACTAGGGGCAAGTTTTGTTTTAGGTGTGCAGTCCTTTAAAGCCAAAGGTCTCGGCACATTTGGTGCGCTGGGGTTCTCAGAAACAACTGAAAATTTATCAGATGAAGGAACTGACTGGTCTTATGGCGCAGGTTTAAGGCTGGGCTGGTTAGGCTCATATATGGACGACGCTTTAAAAGTTGGTGTTAATTATTCATCACGAGTTTATATGAGCGAGTTTGATAGTTATAAAAACCTGTTTGCAGAACAGGGTGATTTTGACATACCCGAAAACTACGGCATTGGTTTCGCTTATACCGCAACACCGGAGCTAACGGTTGCATTTGACATTATCCGTACCAAATACTCTGATATTGCCTCTATCGGAAACCCGGGGCCAAACCCTGCTGACCCAGAAAACTTTTTCCCCGAAGGCATCGGCATATTAGGTCGCGACAATGGTATGGGTTTCGGCTGGAATGACCAGACAGTTTATAAACTAGGCTTTGAATATAAATATGATGACCATTGGACATTTAGAACAGGCTGGAACTATGGTAAAACACCTATTCAAGATGACCAGGTCTTATTCAATATGCTGGCACCGGCAACCGTAGAACATCACTTCACACTAGGCGGCACTTATAATTTTGGTGAAGACTATGAATTATCATTCCATTATATACGCGCATTTAAAAACACAATTACTGGCAAAACCGTATTCTGGCCAGACGGTGTTTCCAGCTACGAAGACTTAACCGAAGACAATGCCGCTATTTCCATGTCACAAAATGCATTGGGTGCTACTTTAGGAATAAAATTCTAATAACATTTAAAACATATTTATTTAAATATTTTTGGTAAAAACAAATCATACCAATGATATTAGGAGCAACGAATACAATGAACATTAAATTCATAACACACATTTATAAGGCGATAGTCTCTGCCACTTTAATACTCATCATATCAACACCGTGTAATGCAACTATTTTCAATATAACGGGTAGGTTTCAAATGTGGGACCCTTCGGGCAGCCAAACAGGTAATGATGATTTCACACTTACTGGCACCTATGATACTGAAGACCCAAACTCAATGACCCTTGCTTCAACGCAGAAATTTTTTGGGTTTTTCTGGACTGCACGGGATTTACAAATAACCGAAACAGCGGGAACCGTTGAAGTAAACGCTTGCCCCGTGAATGATGATGGTGTAGTAGTGGATGGCTCGGTAGTGCCTGAGCCAGGTAACCCCGGCTTTTTCATTCCCTGTGTGCCACCAATAACAGCTTCAATGGATATTGCAGAAGGTCAATGGGGTGTGCAAATGCTCTTCGACTGGAATCAGGCGGCAAGTATCGATGTGCTAAATGTGTGGAACGTGACTGTAAACGCCGATGGCTCAGTCAGGCTCACATCAACTGACTTTGATAATGACGGCATTGCGGGCGCACCCATGGCTGATGGTGCCTTCCAGGGTTTCAATGCAAATTTTGATTTACTATTATCGCCTCCCTTTCCCATTATTATCACGGCAACCCAGAACGGTGGCACCCCCGTAGTTCTGGACCCATTACCCTCCGCTGGTAATGTAACACTAGATGCTACCGTCACCGACCCTGTAGCAACATCCATTACTTATGACTGGAATAAGTCAGATGCTGCCATAATTAATGCAGCTGGCAGTGTCACAGATAATGCAAGTTTAGTAATTGATCAAACTGATACGGGCCTGGTAGCCGGAACAACTTATAACGTGAGTGTGCAAGTAACTAAAACATTCGAGCCTGGTGATACTTCAATATCATCAACAAACGGCAAAATTACAGTAGCCTCCTTTAACCTTACCGCAATAGACACCGACCTCGACACCATAAACGATGACGTGGAAGGCTTCATCGACACAGATGGAGATAGAATTCCTGAATTTCTGGATACAGCAATTACCGCAACACAGTTAACAGTAAGCCCAACAGACAATTCTTTGGGTAATGTTGTTACAAGTGAAGGCACTTTAGCCTTAGGCAATACTAGCTATCAAAATGCAATTTCTACTTTAAGCTCAGTAACCACAAATAATTTTGGTGCGGCGACAAGTGTTGTCACCATTGGTGAAAATGACGGCAACTTCTTTAAAACATTTTGTACAGGTGGTTGTGTTGATCTTACGGTTAATAACGTAACAAGCTCATCAATTCAAATTGTAATACCCGTAGACACCGCACTACCCGACCATGCACTTTTTAGAGTACATAGCATTTCAGGCTGGAATGGTTTTATAATCAATGACACTAACTCTATTGCATCCGCTGCGGCAAATTCAACTGACCCTATAGATTGCCCAGCCCCGGGCCTGTCAACCTATAGCAACAGCCTGACTAAAGGCCACCGTTGTGTTCAGTTAACCATTGAAGATGGCGGCTCAAATGATGCTGATGGCACCGTCAATGGCACAATTACTGTTTTAGGTGGCGTAGCAGAGCTTATTATTACTGAATCCACAACCAATGGTGTGGGTAGTCTCTTTTGGCTGCTTTTGGGTTTCCCTGCAATGCTTGGCTTTAGACGTTACAACTATAATAAATAAATAGCCAACATATTTTTTATATAAAATTTAGTGGAATATTTAAACTATCCAAGCCACTAAATGATTATTGATACTGGAGTTTAACGATGAAAAAAACGACCTTAGCTATAGCATTATTATTAGCTTCTAACACTGGACAAACTGAGATATTACAAGCTAATGCAGTATATGACATGCAAATTCTGGCAGATGGCGTAAGCTGTTTTACTTTTGGTGACTGTTCAGCTGCGGTTCCTGGCGAAGCATCATACCTGGTAGATAACGATAATGATGCTACCGCTGCTACTGGTTCTGCTGACCCTGCTTTTGGTTCTGCAATCGCTGGTGATAGTTTAGCCGGTGTAGTTAACATTACAACTACTGATAATGGTGCAGGAGGTGTTAATTTTACGGTTAATTCATTCAACATGGATACTTACAATGGCACAGCGGGTGGCCAGTTTGCTACCCAGGGTACTACTGTGGCAACTATGAGTGGTTCTGTTGATGCAGAGGGTAATATCACTTTTGACCCGACAGGTCGTGATGGTATGGCTCAGTTCTTTAATACTTCTTTGGGTCAGCAACCCTGGAATACGAATTCTATTTTTACTTCTGGCAACCAGGTTAATGCTGTTGCTGATTTAACCGGTACAGCTTTGCCAACAGATGAAGGTAATACAGCTGTAATTGTTAGTGCCAATGATGTAGGCGCTGCGTGGGGCTTTTTCGAGGGCACTCCCTACACTGAAGTATTCTCATTACGCTTTGAACCTAGAAAAATAGCTAGACCTGACCTTATTAATATAAATCAAAATACGAGCAACAATATTCTAAATGTGCTCGATAATGATTTACCTGCGACTGGTTTGACTATTACAAGCATAGATACCATAAGTACTGTTGGTACGGTAGCCGCTATAAGTCCAGGCGTTAGCACTACTTTGGACTACACTCCTCCTGCTGATTTAACGATTAAGTCAGACACCATCAGTTATAGCATGACCGATGGTGCGGACACCTATTCAACAACCGTTTCAATTACAATAATAGACAAAACGGTTCCTGTAATTGTGTTAAATGGAACAGACCCAATGAATGTTCAAAATGGGGATACATATGTTGAACCAGGGGCAAACTGTACGGATAATTTTGACCTTGATAAAAATGCAACCATCGGGGGTGCTGTTGTTAATACCTCAGTTGATGATACTTATATCGTAGAATATGACTGTACTGACTCTGCTAGCAATTCAGCTACAATGGAAACACGAAGTGTTGTAGTTATAACTGGTGATCCACCACCTACAATCAGTGTAAACGGATCAGACCCGCTTAACGCCCCGGTCACCCCCGGAGACAGCAGCAGCTTTACACAAGCTATTGCAAACTCCGACGTAGCTTGTAGTGATAACCAGCCGAATCCAGTTTTAACTAATGATGCAGAAACTACTGTTGACACATCTACTTTAGGTGGACCTTTCGTAGTAACATATGAATGCACCGATAGCGCACAACAGAATGCTACTCCTGTAATACGTAATATCAATGTTGTTGATGAAGCCCCCCCTGTTATTACACCAACTGGACCTAATCCAACAATTATTACTGTAGGCACACCCTATGTTGAACAAGGTGCAAGCTGTACAGATAATTTTGACCAAAGCCCTACAATAGAAATTTCACCCGCTGAAGATGCGGTAGACACATCGGTAGTAAGTCAACCCACCACCGTTACTTACAACTGTACAGATAGTTCAGGCAATTCAGCTTTGGCTTCAATTGTTGTTAATATAATATCTGTTGCCCCAGTTATTAATTTAATAGGTGATGATGAAGTAACCCTATTTGTAGGCCATGACTACATCGAAGAAGGCGCAACCTGCACTGATGATGTTGATGTAAACTCTGAAGCGTTAATATCAGGAGATATGGTCGATACATTAACTGATGGCATCTACACAGTTCGCTATAACTGCACAGATTCAGACGGACTTGATGCAATCGAAGTCACCCGCACAGTAACCGTCTCTTTAGATACTGAAGCCCCCACCATCACACTGAATGATAACGACACAATTGAACTAAACATAGGATTTAGTTATTTTGAAAAAGGTGCAGTATGTAGCGATAATGCTGATGATGATAAAGCAGCAACTGTAGGTGGCGACACTGTTGACACCTCAATAGAAGGCACCTACACAGTAGACTACTCATGCTCTGATTTAGCTGAAAATATAGCCACGGTAGTTTCGCGTACCGTCACCATCAATAAAATAAATTCATCCTCTACCTCTACAACCAAGTCAGATAAAGATGATGAAATAGGCAGTGTTAACGGGTGGCTACTGGCAAGCCTTATCGGCTTAATGACAGCCCGCCGCCGTAAAACATGGAGCAAATAAAAAGAAAAAGGAAATAAATTAATTAAGACTTTTAAAAGCACAGTTCATATGAGCTGTGCTTTTTTGTTCCTTAATTTTATTTACTTAAAGGTCATATTCTTTATTCATACTTGAAAAAAAAGGTAAACGTCTAGCAAACCACACATACTGAATTTCCCACTGTTTTCTAAAATGACTCCCCCATTAAACTAACAGGAGTCAATCATGACAAAACGTAAGCAGCGCAGCCGAGCGCAGTGGCTAAACCTG
>Ga0316207_10000577_pt1 | contig 55985 bp, 55 predicted proteins | sample 6weekpyrite_MG_FD_204943 | JGI IMG/M metagenome (GOLD analysis project Ga0316207, IMG submission 204943) | Microbial mat bacterial communities from mineral coupon in-situ incubated in ocean water Damariscotta River, Maine, United States -... | ecosystem: Environmental > Aquatic > Marine >...
GTGATGCCGAGTTTAAACGTCAGCAGGCCTTGGCAAAACAGCGTGAGACCGAGTATGCGAAACAACAGGCACTCATCAAGCAACGCGAGGAAGCCTTTGCCAGACAGCAGGCCTTATTAGAGCAACAACAGGCCGAGGCGGATGCACGGATTGCTGAAATGCAAGCGGCGCAGGATGAGCTGGAGCAACAACGTGCCGAAGAAGAAGCCAGTCTCAAGCAATTACGTAAAGAACAGGAAGCGGCTTTAAAGGCTCAACAGTTGGCTTTACTAGCCAGACCTGATTCCCAGGGAAGAGTACCTACTGGTCCCAGAAAAATTCTTATATTAAGTATTTTCAAGCAGTATACGGCATTAAGTGACTGGTCTATACAAAGTGATGAATGGTCTCCTCTGGTAAATCAGACTGCGGCAGATTACTTTTCAAGACGTTATCCTCAGACTGAAATCCAGACTATTTACAAAAAAGAACTACGTTCTAAAGTGCTTTTCCAAGATGATGAAAAGCCTGTTACAACACAGAAGTTATGTAATGACAGCAATGCGGAAATTGTATTAACCCTAATTAGGGATGGTGGGGCACAGGCACCAGATATTGAATTTAAACTACATCATTGCGCGAACAATAAAATTATAAATTCTACAATTGGGATAGATTGGGCTAAAACAAGAAAATATGATTTTGATCTATCTATAGAAGAAGCCCTTGAAGAGTTTTATCAGCGTTACCTAAGAGAATTCACTTTTAACAGCTCAAGTTAATAGCTTACTTTTATATTTGTTGAATATTTAATGTGTTTAGAGTTAAAACTCATAGCTGAAGCTCATTACCTGGCTTTATCTTAACGGCGTTAGCACGGCCGTTTCTCGATAGCGCAGATAGTCTTCAATTATCAAACCATGATCAAACGCGAGTTCCCTTTCTGGCTTCGTCGGATCGACCCATTCAACTTCCGTAGCATCATCAGCCGCCAGTGCCGTACCCGTGGTACTCGCGATGTATACGGCACTGGCGGTGTGGCCACGCGGATCCCGTGAAGAGTCGGAATAACAGCCCAGCAGGGTGATGAGCGTGACATCGAGGCTGGTCTCTTCTTTGGCCTCACGGATGGCCGCTTGCTCCAGACTTTCGCCAATATCGACAAAACCACCGGGCAGGGCCCATCCATACGGTGGATTCTTCCTTTTAATCAATAAGATAGAAGAATTTTGTGCCTCATTTAACTGGATGATGATATCGACCGTTAACAATGGTGTGACTGGCTTTGGCATGTTTCACCTAAGTTGTTGATTTATATGGTTGTGTCTAGTCTACACTGGTATTTTGCCAAATAACCCCCACTTATGTACATCAGCCCTCTCTATAGAGCTAGACTGAAGCATAGGCGTCATTTATAGTGCGGGCTAAATAAGTCTGCTATGGGCAGATTATTGATTCCAATTTTGTGGGAGATAAAACTTTATGTTTGGAATTCTGGATTTTTCACTGTGGCAATATGTGGTGGCAGCACTGGTGTTGACTCACATTACAATTGCGTCAGTTACATTGTACCTGCATCGTTGTCAGGCACATCGCGGCATTGAGCTGCACCCGATTGTTTCACACTTTTTCCGTTTCTGGTTGTGGCTGACTACCGGTATGGTCACGAAAGAATGGGTCGCTATTCATCGTAAGCACCATGCCAAGTGCGAGACTAAAGATGATCCGCATAGTCCAATGATCTTTGGTATCAAGAAGGTCTTCTGGGAAGGTGCTGAGCTGTATCGTGCTGAGTCTAATGTCCCAGATACCATGAAAGATTATGGCCATAACACACCAGACGACTGGATCGAGCGCAATGTGTATAGCAAATACAGCAAGTACGGTATCGTTGCGATGTTGTTTATCAACCTGGCATTGTTTGGTGTTGTCGGTATCACTATCTGGGCAGTACAGATGATGTGGATTCCTGTGTTTGCTGCGGGTGTGATTAACGGTATTGGCCACTTCTGGGGTTATCGTAATTTTGAAGTATCGGATGCATCAACCAATATTGTTCCAATCGGTATTTTGATCGGTGGCGAAGAAATGCATAACAACCACCATGCCTTTGGTAGCTCATCGAAGTTCTCGGTGAAGTGGTGGGAGTTTGATATTGGCTGGATGTACATTCAGATTCTGCGCTTCCTCGGTCTGGCAAAGGTCAAGAAGATTGCGCCTAAACCTATTCGTAATGAAACCAAGGGTGCTATTGATTCGGATGCTCTGATGGCGATTATTACCAATCGTCTACAGGTGATGTCGACCTATGCGAAAAACGTCATGGTTAAGGCTTATAAAGATGAAGTGCGTGACCCGAGTACACCTGATCCAAGCTTGATCAAGGGTGCAAAAAGCCTGCTGATTAAAGACGAGTTCCTGATGGATGAAAACCAGAAGCGTTCTCTGAAAGAAGTACTCGATAGTAACAGTACTTTACAGACTGTGTATGCGTATCGTGAGCGTCTGCAGGAAATCTGGCAGAAGACAACAGCCTCGCAAGAACAGTTGTTACAGGCCTTGCAGGAATGGTGTCAGCAGGCGGAAGCCTCGGGCATTAAGTATCTGCAGGATTTTGCGCGGAGTTTAAGAAGCTACACTCTCCAACCCGCATAGTTCTTACGAGAGTTAGTTTGATCAGGAGGATGATGGCCAGGCACAAAGACTCGAAAAAGACGGAGTTTACATTTAGTAAATGAGTATTTTTGAGAGGCTTTGCAACACCGCCAACGCCTCCTCAGCAAAGTAACATAAAAAAAGCCCGCTCAGATGAGCGGGCTTTTTTAATGGAGGTCTTGCAGGAAAGCAGATTATTTAATCTTCGCTTCCTTGTAGATAACGTGTTTGCGAACAACAGGATCGTATCGCTTAACTTCCACCTTTTCAGGGTGCAAACGTTTGTTCTTGGTTGTGGTGTAGAAGTGGCCAGTTTTGGCACTTGAAACCAGTTTGATTTTATCGCGCATCGTTTAGCTCCTTAGACCTTTTCACCGCGGGCACGAATGTCCGCTATGACAGAATCGATACCGCGTTTGTCGATGATACGCATACCCTTAGAGGAAACACGCAGGCGCACCCAGCGGTTTTCAGCTTCCACCCAGAAGCGGTGGGTATGTAGATTTGGCAAAAAGCGACGGCGTGTCTTGTTATGAGCGTGAGACACGTTGTTGCCTGACATCGGGCGTTTGCCGGTTACCTGGCAGACTCGAGACATGATTGTAACCTCCAAATAGTAATTCTGTTGTGCGCCTTGGCACACGAAGCGGCACTTTATATCAAAATGCGGCTTGTGAGACAAGTGATCAGCGTTAATCCAATTCAATCAGATCGGCTTAATAGTAGTCTATTTTAGACTAACTTTTTGTTATTGCTACAAATAACCCCTTTCTGCGAAAGAACAGCTGGCGCTGTTGCCAATGATGACATGGTCGAGCACGCGGATGTCGACCAGTTGCAGTGCATCGCGCAGGCGATCGGTAATCTGGCGGTCAGCCTGGCTCGGTTCGGCCACGCCTGATGGATGATTATGGGCAAATATCACCGCCGCGGCATTCATTTCAAGTGCCTCTCGAACCACCTCGCGCGGATGTACACTGGCACCGTCGATGGTGCCACGGAACAGCTCGCGGAACTGAATAACGCGATGCCTGTTATCGAGATAGAGACAGCCAAAGACCTCGTAGGGGTAGGCGCGTAACGCCGCTGTCAGATAATCTCGTGTGGTCTCGCTGCGGGTAAGTGCCGGACCTGCCTGCAGGTCTTCATACAGGTAGCGCCGGCCGATCTCCATGACGGCCTGAAACTGTGTGTATTTCGCTGCCCCAAGGCCGTGATGGGCACAGAAGGCCGTTTCATCGGCATCCAGCAGTGCTCGCAGGCTGCCAAAGGATGTCAGCATTGAGCGTGCCATGTCGACGGCGCTACAGCCCTTACTGCCGGTACGTAGCAAAATGGCGAGTAATTCAGCATCAGAGAGCGCTGATGGACCTTTGGAGCGCAGTTTTTCACGTGGTCGTTCAGACGACGGCCAGTCGGTAATAGCCATGTTAACCTCCTTGTTACATTGGCAAGATGGGCCCATTTTAATCGCAGTGCATCCCGTTGTCAGCGGCAAATTCTGCTAAAATTCAGCACTTATGAAAACACTCACCAATAAACGCCTGATCGTTGCCGTGACCGGCAGTATTGCTGCCTACAAGAGCGCAGAGCTGGTGCGTCGGCTACAGGATGCCGGTGCCGATGTGCAGGTCATCATGTCAGAGGGCGCGAAAGCCTTTATTACGCCACTGACCATGCAGGCAGTGTCCGGGAAACCCGTGCGCGATAGTTTGCTCGACAGCGAAGCCGAGGCGGGTATGGGACACATCGAGCTGGCACGCTGGGCTGATGCCATTATTGTTGCACCTGCCACCGCCAGTAGCATCGCACGACTCGCTCAAGGTAGTGCTGAGGATCTGCTCGGTGCTGTGTGCCTGGCAACCACCGCAAGCATCTATGTTGCGCCGGCGATGAATAGCGTCATGTGGCAGGACGTTAGTACACAGCGCAATGTGCATGCGTTACGTGAACAAGATATGCAGATACTTGGGCCTGCCAATGGCCAGCAGGCCTGTGGTGAGACAGGTGAGGGCCCGATGTTGGACGTGGCTGATCTGGTCAGCGCCATTGAGCAGGATTTTGCCACCGGCGTACTCGCTGGACAGCACGTTTTGGTCACGGCAGGACCGACCTGTGAAGATATCGATCCAGTGCGTTACATTACTAACCGCAGCTCGGGCAAGATGGGTTTTGCCGTGGCTGCTGCCGCTGTCGAGGCGGGTGCCAGAGTCACCCTGGTAGCCGGGCCGGTGGCGTTATCAACGCCAGATCGTGTTACACGTGTTGATGTGCGCAGTGCGCAGGATATGCTCGAGGTCGTGCAGCAGCACCAGCAACAGGCCGATATCATCATCAGCGTTGCGGCGGTCAGTGATTACCGCCCAGTCAATTGCGCGGGCGAGAAGCTAAAAAAACACCAGCAAAGCCTGCAACTCGAACTCGAAAAGACACCGGACATACTCGCCTCACTAGCGCAAACGGCTGCGCATACTTACCGTGTCGGTTTTGCCGCTGAGACCGATAAGCTAGAGACTTACGCACGCGACAAGCTGGTGAAAAAATCCCTGCACATGATCTGCGCTAACCGGGTAGGGTATGATGAGCATGGGAATGTGCTCGGCTTTGATAGTGATGAGAATTGCCTGACACTATTCACCACAGATGAAGCCATAGAATTACCACGTGCCAGTAAACATAAACTCGCGCGTCAACTAATCGACAACCTTGCCAAGAGATACCATGAGTACCGAAATACAATTAAAAATACTGGATAAACGCCTCGGCGATAGCATACCAATGCCGGAATATGCCACTACTGGATCAGCCGGTCTGGATCTACGCGCCTGTGTAGCAGAGACAATGGTGTTGAAACCAGGACAGACAGAGCTTATTCCTACTGGCATGGCCATTCATATTGAAGATCCCGGTCTGGCAGCGATGTTACTGCCGCGCTCAGGTCTGGGACATAAACACGGTATCGTACTGGGCAATCTGGTGGGACTGATCGACTCTGATTATCAAGGACAACTATTTGTTTCTTGCTGGAATCGCAGTGACAAGGATTTCACCATCGAAGTCGGTGAGCGCATTGCGCAGATGGTTATTGTGCCTGTGGTGCAGCCTGCGTTTACAATTGTCGATGAATTTGTTGATAGTGATCGTGGTGCGGGTGGCTTTGGGCATACCGGGCGACACTAATTATTTATTTGTGAATGAATAACCTTATCTCACTTGTAGTTCAGGGTAGTTTCAATGGCTGATAAACAGCGATTGCGTCGTATCTTGCTGCCACTGATCAGTATTTCGGCGCTTGCCGCAATCCTGTATTACACCTTGCAACTGGATTTCACTCAACTCTCTACTGATTTGCAGGCTGAGGCGAAGCAGCGCCAACAGTCACTGGTGAAAAAATCAGTATCGATAATGCAAAAACGTATTCAGGGTTTGATGGCTGATATCAATGCGATGGCGCGTGACGGCGACATTATCGAGAAAATACAGTCACAGCCGTATTCGAAAATCGATGTCTACCCCGCCATTCCATCCGCTAGCATTATTCGGCTGATTAGAGTGAATGAAGCAAAACTCATTAGTGAAGATATCTATCCGTTTAGTTATGCCTGTCTCGATATGGCGATCAGGACCACAGATAAGAAAAAGGGCTTTGCACCAGAGGTTCACCTGTCCGGCACGAACACACAGCATGTTGCCGTGATGGCGCCAGTAAAAGATGGGGATGAAAAAGTGATTGGTGTTGTCGCAGTTAGTTTGCCAACCAGCTGGTTACGTAAACAGATGGCAGCATTGCCCGAGATAGATGGTTACATGGAGCTAACCCAGGGCTCGCGTAACCTGATTGCATCCCGAGGCGATAATACGCAACGCATCGGTGAGCCGATAAAGAAAAAAGTTGGCAAGAGTATTCTGAAATTGAATTACTGGCCCAGAAAACTGAACTGGGATGATCAGATTCAGAGTGCCAATGTTCAGTTTACCGTTATTTTGGTTGCTGTATGCGTCGTTTTATTTATGTACCTGTATCTTTCTTATCGTTGGAAGCTTGGTTTTGCCATGTTCACCATGCCGAGCATTAAATTCAAACGAAAAGCACGCAAAAAAGATTTCGCTGATGAAAGTGCAGACAATGAAGATGTAAAAGCCAAAGAAGGGCTCGGCAGTAATACTACTGATAGCATGATTCTTGATACATCGAAGGTTGTGGTCAAGGATGAGACAGATAATGAGAGTTTAAAAAAGGTTGCTGCTGAACAGCAGAGTGACAGCCACAAAGCGGCTGATGAGAAAAATGTCACAGCAGCAGATGCAACACAAAACGATAGCGCCATAGTGATAGAAGAGAATGAGGAAACCAGTATGAATAGCGAGTCCACAGACGCAAATGCCTTAGAAGAAGGCACCGCGCCGGCTGTTGAGATACCAACGACAATTTTCAAGGCCTATGATATTCGCGGTGTGGTCACCAATGCACTGACCGCAGATGTGGTGTATGAGATTGGTCGTGCCTTTGGTAGTGAGATGGCTGATCAGGGACTCGACAAAGTAGTGGTTGCACGTGATGGTCGTCTCTCAGGCCCTGATTTGATCAGTGCGCTTAAGCGTGGTCTGTCTGCTACTGGCAGACATGTCATCGATGTTGGTATGGTGCCGACTCCTGTGCTTTATTATGCGACGCACGAACTACAGACCGGGACCGGCATCATGCTGACCGGTAGCCATAACCCACCGGAATATAATGGTCTGAAGATGATGATGGGCGATGAGACCTTGTCCAGTGATTCCATACAGGCCCTGCTGCAACGCTTACAGTCAGGCAAATTGTATCAGGCTGAAGGTAGCATCGAAGAGCAGGATGTCTTGCCGGCTTACCAGAAACGCATTACTAATGATGTATTGCTGCTGAAGAAATTTAAACTGGTTATAGATTGCGGCAATGGCGTTGCCGGTGTCATTGCACCGCAGCTGTTTCGTGATCTTGGTTGCGAAGTGGTAGAACTGTTCACCGAGGTTGATGGTACGTTCCCGAATCATCACCCTGACCCAAGTCAGCCGAAGAACCTCAAAGATGTGATTGCAAAAGTGGCCGAAGAAAAGGCCGACATGGGTTTTGCCTTTGATGGCGATGGTGATCGACTTGGCGTTGTGACGCAGGCAGGCAAGGTGATCTTCCCCGATCGCACCATGATGCTTTTTGCCGAAGATATTCTGTCGCGCAACCCTGGCTCCGAGATTATTTATGATGTGAAGTGCTCAAAAAATCTGGGCGCACATATTGAAAGCTGTGGTGGTAAGGCCACCATGTGGAAGACCGGACACTCACTTATCAAGAAACAGATGAAAAAGAGTGGTGCCTTGCTAGCGGGTGAAATGAGTGGGCATATCTTTTTCAAAGAACGCTGGTACGGTTTCGATGATGCGTTCTATTCTGGCGCACGATTATTAGAGATCATGGTCTTGAAGGCCAGCGAACAATCGGTTGAAGAGGTTTTTGCGGCGCTGCCGGATAGTGTTAATACACCGGAACTGAATATCAAAATGCAGGAAGGTGAGACGCATGCCTTTGTTGAAGAGCTGGCTGAGAAAGCCAGCTTTGGCGATGCCAAAGTCATTACCATTGATGGGCTGCGTGTCGAGCTGCCAGATGCCTGGGGGCTGATCCGCTCCTCGAATACCACGCCGGTGCTGGTATTGCGCTTTGAGGCCGATACTCAGGCGGCGCTGGAGAAGATTCAGGCCATGTTTCGCGAGCAGATCAGTGCGCTCAAGCCAGACCTGGAACTACCGTTCTAGCTGAGAAATTCATCCTCATTGATAAAAAACTGGCGCAAGACGCTGTTTCATCTATAATTGCGCATCAGAATAAGTGAATACTCACATCAGAAAGTAGTTTACGCCATGAGTTTACAAAAAGAAGCTGCCACCAATATTGCTAAGGTCCTGACGGAGTCATTACCTTATATCCAGCGTTTCACTGGCAAGACCATTGTCATCAAGTATGGTGGTAATGCCATGGTCGATGAAGCGCTACAGAAAAGTTTCGCGCGCGATGTCGTACTGATGAAGACCGTGGGCATGAATCCTGTGGTCGTGCATGGTGGCGGGCCGCAGATCGGTGAATTACTAACGAAGATTGGTAAGCAGAGCGAATTTATTGAAGGCATGCGCGTCACCGACAGTGAAACCATGGATGTCGTGCAAATGGTGCTGGGTGGCCTGGTTAATAAAGAAATTGTTAGCCTGATTAACTGCCAGGGGGGGCGCGCCGTCGGTCTAACCGGCAAAGATGGCGATCTTATCTGGGCGCGCAAGCTGACTTTCGAGCGTAATAATCCCGAGATGAATGCGCCGGAGATCATCGACATTGGGCACGTCGGCGAGGTGCACAGTATCAATGCTGCCGTGGTCGATATGCTGGTGCAGGGAGATTTCATTCCGGTGATTGCGCCAATTGGTGTAGGTAAAGATGGTCAGTCCTACAACATCAATGCTGACCTGGTGGCGGGTAAACTCGCCGAGACACTCAATGCTGAAAAACTGGTGTTGCTGACTAATACCACAGGCCTACTCGATAAAGAGGACAAGCTACTCACTGGGCTGAGTGCCGAAGACGTTCATGCCTTGATCGAGGATGGCACGATACATGGTGGTATGTTGCCGAAAATACGAACCGCGCTGGATGTGGTCAAGGCAGGCGTCAAGTCAGCACACATTATTGATGGACGTGTACAGCATGCCGTATTGCTTGAAATCTTCACCGATGAAGGTATCGGCACACTGATTAACGGTTAATGCAGTAACACTATAACGACAGACCAGAGCAAATAGACTCGGTCGAGGGGGAATCATGAATGGATTATTAAATGCCAAAGCAGCGGTTGTGAACCGACCGCCACGTAGCCAGTTGATACTTGAAGCGCTGGCACATGAGCTGGAAACAAAGCCTGGTCAGCGTATCACGACAGCCGGTCTGGCACGTGCAGTGGGTGTCTCAGAAGCCGCGCTGTATCGTCACTTTCCAAGTAAGGCGAAGATGTTTGAAGGGCTTATCGTCTTTATCGAAGACTCTGTGTTCAGCCTGATAAATAAAATCCTTGAAGAACCCGCCAGCCCGGCACAGCACTGTGAAAAGATACTGGGTATGGTGCTTGGTTTTGCCGAGAAAAATCCGGGTATGACTCGCATTATGCTAGGTGATGCATTAATTGGTGAGAATGAACGTCTGCGTCTGCGCATCAGTCAGTTTTACGATCGTATCGAGACACAACTGAAGCAGATTCTGCGCGAGGGTAAGCTCTCGGGCGCACTATCGGGTGATATTCGCGTACAGGTGGTCGTCAACATGTTGATGGCGGTTGTTGAGGGCCGTTTAAATCAGTTTGTACGCAGCGGTTTTACGCGTTCGCCAATGGATAAATGGAGTGAGCAGTGGCAGATGCTTGCTGCCTGTTCACTGTTATCAACGAGCTAGTTTTGATGTTCTGAGTTCTTTGAAGCGAACGATATTTCTGTCGAATTGCTCAATCAGTTTCTGTTTTTCATTTTTCTTGTTTTGTATAAATCGCTGGTAACTATCAACCTGTTTTTTGGCTTTATCAACCTGTTTTTGTAAAGCTGCTGGCACTTTCTTGCCATTGCGTTCTTTACGTGCCGCCTGTGCATACAGGTTGCGCAGGCCTTTCTCTGCACCAGTAAGATTCTTTGAATAGATTTTTAACTCAGTATCAATGGCCGCCAGTCTGCCTTTTTGGGCGAGCTTGATTTCATCCACATTGTTATAAGTATTCAGTAACACATCATCACGGCGTTTCTGCTCAGCAATGATTTCTTGCTGACGTTTTTTATCTTCTTCAATTTTTTTCTGCGCGGCAATCTCTTCTGCAGTCAGTGCGCGGTCAACCTTGTTGACGACGGTACCTGACTCGCTGATCTCTTCATGACCCTTCTGGGCATATTCTGGCGGGACAACATTGCCGCATTCGCGTACGCCTTCGCTGTTGGTCCAGCATTTAAAACTTGCTGCATGGGCTGAAGACGTGAACAGTAACGTGATTAGCAGGCATTGACGTGCCAGGGTAAAACATCGCATTGTGATAAGACCTTGTTAAAATAGCTTTATATATCAGTAAACGTTAGTCTATTTATCGGCATATTGCACTCATAGTTTAACCCTCTAGTTATAGGGAAGTTACACATCGATATTTTTGATCAGTTGCTACTGTTTGTTATCTCTCTGTTGGCAAACATATTTTCTGCTTTCGCAGGTGGTGGTGCCGGATTGATTCAGTTGCCAGCGATCATCTTTCTGGGTTTGCCGTTTTCCATTGCACTTGCCACCCACAAGGTGGCCAGTGTTGCGCTGGGGGTCGGTGCAACCTTACGTCACTTGCGTGAAGATGCACTGGAGCGACGCTTTGCGCTCTATATTCTTGCCACCGGCCTGCCTGGCGTGATGCTTGGTGCGAGTATTATTTTGCATATCCCGGACCGCTTTGCAGAAATTGCACTGGGTCTGTTGACCATAGGGCTTGGCGTGTATTCCTTTCTCAAGCGTGATCTCGGGCTCGCGCATCAGCCATTGCATCGTGATACACAGGGTTATATCACAGGAGGCATTGCGCTATTCATGATCGGTATTTTGAATGGCTCACTAACATCGGGGACCGGACTCTTTGTGACCTTATGGTTAGTACGCTGGTTTGGCCTGGATTATAAACGTGCGGTAGCCTATACCCTGATCCTGGTCGGCATGTTCTGGAATGGCACGGGTGCGATAACACTTGGGATGCTGGGCGAAATTCGCTGGAGCTGGTTACCGGCTTTGTTACTGGGTTCTTTACTGGGTGGTTACATTGGCGCACACCTGGCAATTCTTAAAGGTAACCGCTGGATAAAACGTATTTACGAAATCATTACCCTGCTGGTGGGGCTGAAGTTAATTATGGGTTGAATACTACTCAACAGTAGTGGGGCGCTCTAGCTCAATCCAGAAGGTGCTGCCCTCTCCAGGATTACTGTTAACACCAATATCGCCTGCCATTGAATAGATCAGCCGTTTACTGATTACGAGCCCCATGCCGGTACCTTCGATTTCTTCATGATAAGCAAGCCGTTCGAATGGCTGAAACAGTTTTGACTTGTCTGCATCAGTAATGCCGATGCCTGTATCTGAAATATTTACACGTATTATAGATTCCTCAGGTTCTACGGAGATACTCACCTGGCCATTTTTGCGATTGTATTTGATTGCGTTGCTTAATAAATTCATGATGACCTGTTTAAGGCGTATTTCATCGGCATCGACAATGATCTCTTTTTGCGTGTCATAGTTGTTACTAAGATGTATTGTCAGTCGCTCTGCCATCGGTAAAACCAGTGATGAACACTCATTGAGTATCTTGGTTAAATTCACTGGGCAAATATTGAATTTTATCTTGCCAGATTCGATGGCACTGAGATCGAGGACTTCATTGACCAGCTGTAAGAGTATTTCACTGGCATTATTAATCTCCTCAACATAATCGAGATGCTGTTTATCGAGTTTTTCTTTATCAAGCCGAAACAGCTGACCAAAACCGATAATGGCATTTAGCGGGGTGCGTAACTCATGACTCATTCGGGAGAGAAAGCCTGATTTCATCTCACTGATACGTTCAGCATCGAGACGTTTCTGTTGTTGAGAGCGTAGCAGGCGGCTATACAGCACCAGCAGACCGGTAGATATCACGGATGTCAGTACCAGAAACACAAATGCCCATACAACAACAATATTTTCATATGCCAGCTGCTGCTTGTTTAACAGGTTTTTTTGTTCTTCAAGTAAGGAGTTGTAATTGCGCAACGATGTCAGGAAACCTGTGCTAATAGGTCGAATCTTGTCCTGGTAGTAGCGCAGGTCATGTCTCCAGCGGGTGCTGGCATGTACTCTAAGTACTTTATCCAGGTTTTCCTGCCAGATTTTCTGGTTAGTATCGGCCTGGCGGATGGATTCGAGGGTGATATCATCAAGCACACGTGACTTCTCAAGAAACCGCTGCCACTGCCGGTTAAACTCATCCAGGTAGAGCAGCATGGCATCGCGAGACTCGTTACTGCGCATCAGCATGTGCGCACGAAACTCACTTAGCATCCGCATCCACAGGTTCTGTGCCTTAATCAGGCTGGTGAATAGTGGATCCCCACTAACATCGACACTGTCAAATTCCAGTTCTGTCATGGCTTCAGAGGTACCAGCAATGAAACCGTAATTGTATTGCGCCTGTAACTCACTTGAGGCCTTCACGCCGGACACGACGCCACTGGCATCCTGACGAATTGCTCGCAGTGGCAGAATTTTGTTAGAAATCAGAATAATTTTACGATTAATATCACGCGCTATCTGCTGTAAAGATTTTGCGGCACTCGATTTGTTTGCAGCCAGCTGTGCAGTGAGTGTTTGCAGCATTGCCAGTTCCTGCTGTGCCTTGTTCCAGGTTTCATCACTCCCCAGAAACATGAAAGTGGAAACGGCATCCTGTGCAGTACTGTATTGAATACGCATTTCCTGCGTTATTTTCTGAATCTGTGAGAGCTCATTGAGGGCGTCACGGCCCTTTGAGGCGTCACTAATGGCATCGAGTAACGCAATGGATAGACCTAATGCCACGGCAATGATGAAAAGAAACGTCAGTGTGCGTTTGGCCGTCTGAGAGGGTATCATTTATATAGCGTAGTCGGCTTCGGGTACTAAATAAATATTGTGTTGAATTAGAGGCTCTTGAGGACTTTTTCAGCAGTAATCAGCCATTTCTCATCGATATACTTAAGGCGTATTTCCTTCCGCGTCTTGTCACTATAAGTATCTGATTTATATGCCTGTGTGAAGGTTACAATGAATGTATTGTTGGCGGTCGCCAGTACTTCGAGTTCAGAAATGGAGAGCTCAATATCTTTCTGCGCAGCAAAACGCTTGCGACGATTATTTTGCCAGGCTTTGGCAGTTGAAAATCCCTTACCTTTAAAATCGGGACTATAGCAGGACAGATAATTCTCAATATTCAGGTAGACCCAGCTCTTGGCCCACAGGTCCAGAGTGCGCAACACAACCTGTGCATTGCGTTGAAAATTCACCTTATATTCCTGTATCTCTTCCTCGCTGTACTGCGCGGGTATGTCCGTTTCTGCAGTCACGACAGATATTGCTGAAAAAATCAGCAATAAGCCGTAGAGCACGCAATGTAATGGTCTATTTCTCACCATATTCAGCTTCATAGGCCTGTATTTTTGTCAGGCTGTCTGCATATTGGGCTTTATCTTCGAGGTAAGTCATCAGGTCAGCCAGTGTGACGATACTGGCCACATTGATGCCATGGCGTTTTTTGACGTCTGTAATAGCGGAGGTGTCACCCACCTTACCGCGCTCCTGGCGATCCAGTGAGATGGCGACACCGGCAGGTGTGGCGCCAGCAGCCTTGATAATATCGACCGATTCATCCACCGACATACCGGAAGAAATGACATCATCGATGATCAGCACGCGTCCTTCCAGTTTCGCCCCAACGGTAATACCACCTTCGGCGTGATCCTTGGCTTCCTTGCGGTTAAAAATATAGGGCACATTGCGAGCATGATGGTCAGATAATGCAATGCTTGCAGCCGCAACAAGTGGAATGCCTTTGTAAGCAGGGCCAAAAATACAGTCGAACTCGATACCTGAATCAATAATCGCGGCAGCATAAAACTGGCCAAGACGTGACAGGCTGGCGCCAGTATTGAACAGACCACTATTAAAAAAGTAAGGACTTATGCGCCCGGATTTAAGGGTGAACTCACCAAAACACAGTACACCTGTATCGATGGCGAAATCTATAAATTCATGTTGGTAATCTTGCATGCGGTACTCAGAATTTCATCTATTGGGTTTATGGCGTAACATACGCCGTTTTGAGAATTACTGTAAAAACTATGCGTATTATATCGGCAAATTTGAATGGTGTCCGGTCTGCAGCCAAAAAAGGCTTCTTTGACTGGCTGAAAAAGCAGAAAGCGGACGTGGTCTGCATCCAGGAGACCAAGGCACAGGTGCACCAGCTCGAGGATGAGGTTTTTCATCCCAGTGGGTATCACTGTTACTACTTCGATGCGGTAAAAAAAGGCTATAGCGGTACCGCGCTGTACTGCAAACAGGAGCCAGACAAGGTCACGACTGGTCTCGGTTGGGATCACTGCGATAGCGAGGGCCGTTATATTCAGGCCGATTTCGGCAAACTCAGCGTGGCCTCGCTGTATCTGCCGTCCGGTTCCTCCAGTGAGGAGCGCCATGCCAATAAGCTCGATTTCATGGACAGGCTGATGGAAGAAATGCGTGCCATGCGCCGCAAGCGTCGTGAATACATCATCTGTGGTGACTGGAACACGATACATAAAGAAATCGATATTAAAAACTGGAAGAGTAACCAGAAGAACTCGGGTTGTACGCCGGCTGAGCACGCCTGGCTAGATAAACTCTATGATGATATGGGCTGGGTGGATGCGTTTCGCGAGGTAAATAAGAAAGCGGATGAATATACCTGGTGGTCGAATCGTGGTCAGGCGTGGGCGAAGAATGTGGGCTGGCGTATTGATTACATGGTGGCGACGCCGGGCCTGAAAGACAAAGTAAAGAAAACGGCTATCTACAAGAAAGAACGCTTTTCTGATCATGCGCCGCTGACCATTGATTTTGATATTTGATGCGGGGTTCCTGCGCGATTAAACCCCTCTATGAAAACGTGCTTTGGCCTTCCCTGGCCCGCACGTTTTCAAAGACGCCAATGTCAGCGAGACTCCCGAATAGTCAGGCACACCTTGAAGATAGATTCATGAGCGTTTCACGACAGCGCAAAGTCGCAAGAAACTCCATCACATTTTTTATCTCGGTAGCGCAGAGGCGCAAATATTGTTGTTCAATATCGCAGATAGGTTAGCCATCGTGAAGCTGAGCATAGTTGAATATGATAAGGTTCAGACATGACTACTGACACACGCATGAGCTGGGGCGAGGCCCTGCGTCTTTATACCCGCGGCCGTGTGGTCACAATGTTATTTCTGGGTTTTTCTGCGGGCTTGCCATTTTTGCTAGTGTTCTCGACATTGTCATTGTGGCTATCAGAGGCAAATGTTGAAAAAGCCACAATCGGATTTTTCAGCTGGATCGGTATTACCTATTCCATCAAGTTCTTTTGGGCACCAGTAATTGACAGGTTGCCATTCCCTTATCTCACGAAACGTTTTGGTAGGCGTCGTAGCTGGATGCTAGTAGGGCAGATAGGTATTGCAATCGGGCTGTGTGGAATGGCTTTGACCGATCCTGAATCTCAACTTTTATGGATTGCATTATTTGGTTTAGTGGTTGCCTTCAGTTCAGCCACACAAGACATAGCAATTGATGCCTTTAGAATCGAGTCGGCTATTCCTGAATGGCAAGGCATCATGTCTGCGATGTATGTTTATGGCTATAAGCTTGGCATCCTCGTTGCAGGTGCTGGTGCTTTGTATATCGCACATTTTTCAAGTTGGGGTTTTGCCTATTTTATGATGGCTGCCTTTATGTCTGTGGGAATGATTACCGTGTTTTTGATACGCGAGCCTGAAACAAAAGTCAGTCAGGATACGTATTTAGAAGAACAGAGAGTTATTACCTATTTAGAAAATAGTGCACATATCACTCACAATCGACGCATGATGACTGCCTGGATTATAGGTGCGGTGGTTTGTCCATTTGTTGATTTCTTTAAACGTAATGGTTTGTGGTTTGCACTGATTATACTTGCGTTTGTTGGCGTCTACCGCATTAGTGATATTACGATGGGGGTCATGGCTAACCCTTTTTACAATGATCTTGGTTTTACCAAGCTTGAGATCGCGAATGTCAGCAAAATATTTGGCTTCGTGATGAGTATTATCGGTACTTTCTTAGGCGGTTTATTTGTTGCGCGTTATGGCATCATGAAACCACTACTAGCCGGAGCAGTTCTCGTTGCTGTTACGAATTTACTGTTCGCCTATCTCGCGACAAAAGGCGCGGATATTACCTGGTTAACAGTAGTCATCAGTGCTGATAATCTCAGCGGTGGTTTTGCCGTGGCGGCATTTATTGCTTATCTGTCGAGTCTAACCAATACCGCATATACCGCGACGCAGTATGCATTATTCAGTTCATTCATGACCTTACCCGCTAAATTTATTGGTGGCTTTTCCGGTGTCGTTGTTGAAGAGGTTGGCTATGAATGGTTTTTTATCTACGCATCAGCACTGGGACTACCAGCAATCTTACTGGTCATGCTGCTAATGTATCGCATGAATGCCGATAAAAGGCATTAAAGAATAGCGCAGCGAGGAAAGGAGAGGAGGCTTTCATCGCCACGCTATTGCTCCCCCTTACTTATTGCCCGGTTTGATTCGACTCAACGTTGTACCCATGTCTGTGGGAAGGTCATGGTGACATAGTCCATGTCATCATAATCATTGATATCGAATCCAAGCTCTTCGTAGGCCTGGCTCGAGACGCTCAGGTCTGTGCCATAGGCATCTGAATATTCAAAGTAGTCATCGTTCATATTAAGTTCTTTCATGTTGCACCTCCGGTCTAAAATTTTTCATTCACGGTAACTAATCCAATTACCGTGCCAGATCGGAAAATTACTTAATATATAACTGTATTTTAAAAGAAAATTGGTGGTGTGAGGATGGATATTTGGTATTCAAAAGTGCCCTGAGCGTGGGCAATTCCTGATCCTGGTGCGTAAAACTGCCTGTTTTTGAGGCAGAATGGATACTGCTAGCGGCGTTGGATACGGTAGATGGCGATTTCGCCTAGCAGGTTGGGGAGTAGCCGCATGCCGAGACTGGTGCGGTGTTCATTATCAACCACAGTACGTTCAAGAATACGAATACCTTTTTTGCGGCACAGATCTTCAAAGTCATTCACTGTGCAAAGGTGAATATTTTCAGTATTGAACCATTCGCTTTCCAGTGTGCGTGTCTTCGGCATGCGCCCAAAGGCGAGTTGCAGACGACACTTCCAGTGACCAAAGTTCGGAAACGTGACAATACCCTGTTTACCAACACGCAGCATTTCATCGAGGGTTTTATCGGGATAATGTAGCGCCTGAATCGCCTGCGTCATTACCACATAATCAAATGAGTCAACATCAAAGTCAGATAGACCTTTATCGATATCGGTATGAATGACATTGACGCCTTTTTCAATACAAGTGGTAATGTTGTCGATGCTGTATTCAACACCATAACCATTGATCTTGCGTGTCTTGCTTAAGTGAGACAGCAGGGTACCATCACCACAACCAAGGTCGAGGATACGTGTGTTGGGTTTAATCCATTCACTAATGATTTGCAGATCAGTTCTTAATTGTGTCATGCGTCACCACCCTGAATATCTTTAGCGACGTTATTCATGTAGGCATGAAAAACATTCAGATATTTTTCGACTGGCAGTAAGAAGGCATCATGACCATCATTCACCTCGATCTCGGCATAACTGACGTCGAGATCGTTATCCTGAATAGCACGCACTATTTCGTGTGAACGTTCAGGGGAGAAGCGCCAGTCACTGGTGAAGGAGACAACAAAGTATTTTGCCTTTGCACGTTGCAATGCGGTTGACAGGCTATTGTCATACTCGCTGGCCGGATCAAAATAATCCAGTGCCTTGGTCATCAGTAAATAGGTGTTGGCGTCGAACAGGCCGGTAAATTTCTGCCCCTGATAACGCAGATAGCTTTCTATCTGAAATTCGACATCATAGTTATATTTAAATTTACCTTCGCGTAGTTCACGACCAAATTTTTTACCCATTGAATCGTCTGACAGGTAGGTGATGTGCCCCAGCATACGTGCCAGCATCAGACCACGGTGTGGTACGGTGTCATGCGCATAGAAATCGCCATCAAAGAATTCAGGATCGGTACGTATGGCCTGGCGTGCCACTTCGTTAAAGGCAATATTTTGTGCAGACAGTTTCGGTGCGGCAGCAATAATAACGGCATGCTTTATGGCATCGGGATAATCAATCGACCATTGGAGTACCTGCATACCACCCAGACTGCCACCAACCACGGCGAGCCATTGCTTGATGCCAAGTTTTTCACCGAGGCGTTTCTGCGAAATCACCCAGTCTTTGACCGTGACAATGGGGAAATCAGAGCCCCAGGGTTTATGAGTTTCCGGGTTGATCGACATCGGGCCAGTTGAGCCCTTGCAGCCGCCCAGATTATTGGAGCTGACGACAAAGAAGCGATTCGTATCAATCGGTTTGCCAGGTCCTATACAAGTTTCCCACCAGCCGGGGCGTTTATCTTCCATGCTGTGATAGCCAGCGGCGTGATGATCGCTACTTAGCGCATGGCAGATCAATATCGCATTGCTGCCATCATCATTCAGTTCACCATAGGTCTCGACGATCAGATCATATTCGGGCAGTGTACGACCACTCTGTAACGCCAGTTCATCATCGAAATGTAGCGTCTCTGGTGTGACCAGCCCAACGGAGTCATCAGGTATTTGTTCAGGCATGAGAAAAAGGCGCAAAAGCGGTGCTATTCATATCAATGCATTGTATCACTCGATCGCTGAGTCACAAGCACCAAAGCAGAATGAATCTGTGACTGGTACGCCAAGGTCAGCCGCGAGTATACGCTGCATGCTTATGTGGGCTCGCCTTCCATGTCTCACCCACATCAATGGCACCTTGCTCTTTACCTCCCTGTATCGCGGCGGTGCCAATGACGCTGCAGCGCATCACTCGCAGCCGACCAGCTGTCCGGGGTGTGGCTGGAATCGGCGTCTTTACAAAACGTGCGAGCTTCTAAATGGTAATACTTCCATTTAATATTTACTGAAAGAGGGGGTTATGGTGAGGAATTAAACTAGCTAACTCAATCAAACGGATGGCGCCAAGGCGTGTCGTTGCGAAAAAGAGGAGTTTACTAACAGTGTAAATGACGATTTTGAGCAGCGATGCAACACAGGCGATGCCGTTTCAGTGAGTTAGCTTAGGGGATACGGCCGATGACCTTACCCATTTCCTGGGGCGGCTCCTCTTCAACAGGCTTCTGGATGATATCGAGCATGTTGTCGATAATTTCAATCTGGCTATCAAGCTCGGCACAGATCTGGTCGAGTTTCTGAATGCGACTTTCAATTGTCTCACGCGACTGGCTTATCTTGCGCAGGGTCTCAAGTCGGGTTTCTATGGACTTCTTGTGTTCTTTAATTTGCACGATGATAGGCGCCAGTACGGCCTTGGACCAGCTGCTGCCATCCTGATGCGCCTTGAAAAAGACATTTCGTGCATGACTCACCAGGCCAATGAAGAACTTTTTCACCACGAAACTCTGCTCTGTCATGGTCGTGACAGGGGATGTACGAAATTCTTCGGCTTCATCATACAGCCGGTTCATTTCATTGGTGTACTTCATGGTTGTGAAGACCTTGGGTTCAATTTTCTCGAAGCCATGGTCCGCATGGAATTTTTCAAAGATGCTGATAATAATCTTGCGAATATTTTCTGCTTTACTGCTGGCATCAGTAATATTGCCATGCACATTATCGAAAAAGATCTTCATACCCTTCTTCATACCGACCGTGGTCCAGCTACCGGTCATCGCCTTGCGTGTTTCAGCAACCAGATTATCCAGCGTGTTCACATCCAGGCAGGAGAGAAGTTCACGTGTATAGCGATCAAGAATGCGACGACTGGTCTGCAGTTTTTCAACGTTCTTGTTATATAGCACCTGTTCATCACGTGTTTTCTTCAGCAGGTGCTCAATGACGGTGGCATTTTTGCCCGATAGTTTCTGTAGCTCTTCCTGTTGCTGACGCGCCTCGCGCAAACGTGTATCAATCATCATGCGGGTCGAATTAACGATTGAAGTGATTTCGCTGAGGACACTATTGCGAATAATTTCCTGCTTTTCAGGCAGTACATCATGAAACAGTGCCTCTACCAGTTTTGGCATACCACTTTTCTGCAACAATTGATCGTCATCTTTTACTTTAGCCAGCAGGCCTTTCTGAGCAGAAACCGGAAAAACCTGTGAATCAGGAATACCGAGATCTTTGGCGGTATCACGACACTGCTTGGCGATATCCATGCGAATGGTATCGGCATCATTCAATTCATCCCACAGCATATCAATCTTGTTCAGCGCGACCAGCAGGCCATTGCTGTGCGATTTACGATAGGTCTGTAAATGCTCTCGCCACATTTCTTTATCAGACTGTGTCACACCGGTGTCTGCTGCAAGTACGAAGACAATGCCCTGTGCATCAGGCAGCATATTCAGTGTGAGTTCTGGTTCGGTACCGAGTGCGTTCAGCCCCGGTGTATCCAGCACCACCAGCCCCTGTTCAAGCAACGGATGCGGAAAACTGATAATGGCATGACGCCATTTCGGAATATCGATGTGACTATCCGAGGCATTAACATCACCAGGCGATAATTTGTCAGGATCATACAGGCCAAGTTCACGCGCTTCTTCAATAGTCACGCGTTTGGTCTGTGTTACTTCTGCAAAGCTTTCAGCCATGTGATCAGCAGAGCTGGTATCGAGAGGAATACTGGTCCATTCAATGACTGATTTTTTTAGCTCGGCAACACTTGTGTTCTGTTTGCGTGATTCAATGGGCAACAGCCTAATGTAGGGGCCTGTTGCACTATCGTCATAAAGCAATTCGGTTGGACACATGGTGGTGCGGCCAGCCTGTGATGGTAACAGGCGACGCTTGTAGTCAGCAAAGAACAGGCTATTGATGAGTTCGGATTTACCACGCGAAAATTCAGCGACAAACGCCAGTGTCAGGCGGTCAGCCTCAAGCGCATTGAGGGCTTCATAGACGCGCAGATCATCCTCAGGGTTGCTGAGTTTGTGTGCATCAAGCCAGCTCTGATATGCATTAATTTTCTGGATAAGATCGTGCTTCCAGCGATTATATGCGCTTACATGCTGTATGAGTTGATCGGGTTGCATAGCCAGTTGTCCTTAATAACTCACTGTTTATTTTATAAAAAATTCCCTTAAAGGGTAATATCAGCGTATACAGTTTAGCGTCCCTGCACGCTATAACTTTAATCTCTATGCGACATAGTTCAAGAAAATCACCTGTTTTCTCAGGCCTTTATATGAGTTCGCCAGGCGGTCGAACAGATGGGGTGAGGGTAGGTTCGGTGCTTACAACAGCAGCCCGAACAGCGGCAGCACGAGCATCTTTATAACCACCAGACCAAGAATCACAAACAGTGGTGACAGGTCCAGCCCCGACATCGGCGGGATGACATTACGTACCGGGCGCATAACCGGCTCGGTCAGGGTCTGGATAAGCGATACCACGGGGTTATAGGTACCGGGATTGATCCAGCTGATAATGGCGAGAATGATGATGCCATAGATATAGATATTAAAGAGCAGGGATGTTAGTTCTGACAGTGACACGACAAACAGCGGCCATGGCGCGAGCGGTTTACTGACAATAGCAAACAGGATCGTTGTTGCGAGCATTTGCAACACGATCATCAACACAATCGAAGCCACATCAATGCCGCCCCAGCCAGGGATCAGACGACGCAATGGTTTCAGCAGTGGGTCCGTGGCTTTGACGATAAACTGCGATAGCGGGTTATAAAAATCGGCACGTGTCAGCTGGAACAGAAAACGCAGCATGACAATCGCAATATAAAGACTGAATATAGTTCCAAGTATGAACTGCAACGGATTAGTAAAGTAGCCGCTTCCCACGTTAATCTTCTCCAAGTAACTGTGCCAGCTCATCGGCACGTGTTGCTGCTGTTTGCAGGGCACGCGCAATGCTGTCACGTAAATGATCGGTTTCAAACTGATTGATAGCGGCTTCGGTGGTGCCGCCCGGTGATGTCACCTTATGGCGTAGCGTGGCCGGGTCATCACTGCTTTCCAGCGCCATCTTTGCTGCGCCGAAGGCTGTTTGCAGCGTCAATGTACGCGCCTGTTTTTCCGTAAGTCCAAGGTCGACGGCAGCAGCCTGCATGCTTTCCATTAAATAGAAGAAATATGCCGGGCCACTCCCAGACAGGGCGGTGACGACATCAAGTTCTTTTTCATCATCGAGCCATACAGTTAAGCCAACGGCACGCAGTATGGACTCGGCAATATCATGCTGGGCAGTACTGACATGGCTGTTGGCAAACAGGCCCGATGCACCAGCCTGCACCAGTGACGGTGTATTCGGCATGACGCGCACTAATGGCACGTCTTTGCCAAGCCAGCGACATATAGCCTCACCACGCACGCCGGCCGCAATGGAAATCACCAGTTGAGCATCAATACTCGCTGCAAGTTCTTCACAAACGGCTTTTAACATCTGCGGTTTAACAGCCAGCACAATGACATCACAGGCCTGGCATACGGCGGCATTGTCCGACTCGCCATGCAGTGAGAATTCCTGCTGCAATAATTGCAAACGCTCGGCAGAAGGATCACTGACCCAGAGTTTTTCCGCTTCCATACCATCAGCGATGAGCCCGCCGATGAGGCTATGGGCCATGTTTCCGCCACCAATAAAGCCAATATTTACATGTTTCATAATCGACAAGATACCATAACTGGCTGCGTCAGGCAGCGTCGTTGCCGTTCTCACATAGGTCTTGGGCCAAAGATATCGGTGCCGATGCGCACATGGGTAGCGCCTTCGGCAATGCCGGCCTCCATGTCAGCCGACATACCCATCGATAGCGTATCGATGTCATAACCCAGCTGCTGTAGCTCGATGAAGGCGGCATGTAAATGCTGAAACGGCACACGTTGTGCGGAAAAGTCGGCGCTTGTGGCAGGAATAGTCATCAGGCCACGCAGCCGCAGGTTGGGTAAATCCTCAATCACCGCAGCGAGTTGTTGAATCTCATCGAACTGGCAGCCTGATTTGCTGGCTTCGCCGCTGCTGTTGACCTGAATCGTGACATTCAGTGGAGGCATTCCCTTACGGGCATCATTAAGGCGACGTGCGATCTTTTCGCGACTCACACACTGTACCCAGTCAAAATGTGTCGCAATATCGCGTGTTTTATTCGACTGGATATCACCGATGAAATGCCATTCAAGTTTTTCCTCTCTGAGGGCGATAATTTTAGAGAGAGCATCCTGAAGATAATTCTCGGCAAAGATGTGCTGACCCTGTTGTATAGCCTGCTGAATAGCGCTAATTGGTTGTTTTTTACTCACTGCTACCAGTGTGACTGAGTCGGTCGTGCGAGCATGTGCTTTTTCAGCGTTGTGAATACGTTGGCGCACATTGGTCAACCGTGTTGTGACGTTGTTCATGTTAATGTTAGATTCCTGGGCTATACTGTTAAGGTTTTCATCAGAAAACAGCATGATACTGAGAATTATAATAAATATCTGCGGAGGCATGGATGGATATAGCTGAACTTCTGGCGTTCGGTGTCAAAAATAATGCGTCTGATTTGCACCTGTCAGCGGGGCTTCCCCCGATGATTCGTGTCGATGGTGATATTCGCCGCATAAATGTGCCAGCGATGGACCACAAGACCGTTCATGGTCTGATTTACGACATCATGAACGATAAGCAGCGTAAGGATTACGAAGAATTTTACGAAACTGATTTCTCGTTTGAGATACCGGGGCTGGCGCGTTTTCGTGTTAACGCCTTTAATCAGAACCGCGGTGCCGGTGCGGTGTTTCGTACCATTCCATCTCGCATTCTGACCCTTGAAGAACTTAACACACCGGAAGTCTTTAAAACGATTACCGATGTGCCACGTGGTATCGTGCTGGTGACGGGCCCAACAGGTTCCGGTAAGTCCACCACACTCGCCGCGATGCTTGATTACAAGAATGACCAGGTGTTTGAACACATCCTGACCATTGAAGACCCGATTGAATTCGTGCACGAGAGTAAAAAATGTCTCGTCAATCAGCGTGAGGTACATCGTGATACGCATGGCTTTAACGAAGCACTGCGTTCGGCACTGCGTGAAGATCCCGATATCATCCTCGTCGGCGAAATGCGTGATCTGGAAACCATCCGTCTGGCACTGACGGCGGCCGAAACCGGCCATCTGGTGTTTGGCACACTGCATACCAGTTCTGCCGCAAAGACTATCGATCGTATTATCGATGTGTTTCCGGCCGCAGAAAAAGACATGGTGCGTTCGATGTTGTCAGAATCACTGCGTGCGGTTATCGCTCAGACGCTACTGAAGCGTATCGGCGGCGGTCGTGTTGCGGCACATGAAATCATGATAGGTACCGCGGCGATTCGTAACCTGATTCGTGAAAATAAGGTCGCGCAGATGTATTCGGCGATCCAGACCGGACAGGGTATTGGTATGCAGACGCTCGATCAGAACCTGCAGGAACTGGTGCGTAAAGGCATTGTGACCAAACAGGATGCACTGGCGCGTGCACAGAACAAAGATCTTTTTCAGTAATGAATCATTTTAAGATTAAGTAACGGTTTTAGAGGTTACAGGTATGGAATTCGAACAGTTATTAAAATTAATGGTGCAGAAGAACGCATCTGACCTGTTTATCACAGCGGGTGTCGCACCTAGCCTGAAGATTCACGGCAAGATCACGCCCGTTACCAAGCAGACGCTGACACCACAGCAGGCGCTTGAAGTGGTTAGAAGCATTATGTCGGAAGAGCAAGAGCTTGAGTTTGATAAATTCCATGAGTCTAATTTTGCAATCAGTGCCTCGGGTATTGGTCGCTTTCGTGTTAGTGCCTTTCAGCAACGCAACCATGCCGGTATGGTGCTACGTAAGATCGAAACCCGTATACCAACCCTGGAAGAGTTGAACCTGCCGCCCATTATTAAAAATCTGTCGATGACCAAACGCGGCCTGGTGATCTTTGTTGGTGGTACCGGTACCGGTAAATCTACCTCGCTAGCAGCGATGATTGGTTATCGAAATCAGAACAGTACTGGTCATATCATCAGTATCGAAGACCCGATTGAATATATTCATCAGCATGCCGGCTGTATTATCACGCAGCGAGAAGTGGGGCTGGATACTGAGTCATTTGAAATTGCCTTGAAGAATACACTGCGTCAGGCACCTGATGTGATTCTGATTGGTGAGATCCGTACCCGTGATACCATGGAGCATGCGATTACCTTTGCCGAAACCGGTCACCTGTGCCTGGCGACCCTGCATGCCAATAACGCCAACCAGGCATTAGATCGTATTATTAACTTCTTCCCGGATGATCGTCGTGATCAACTATTAATGGATTTATCGTTGAACCTGCGATCACTGATCGCACAGCAGTTGATCCCAACACCGGATGGCAAGGGCCGTCGTGTGGCGGTAGAAATCCTGCTGAACACACCACTGGCGGCAGATATTATCCGTAAGGGTGCGGTGCATGAACTGAAAGACCTGATGAAGAAATCTACCCAGCAGGGCATGATCACCTTCGACCAGGCACTCTACAAACTCTATGTTGCTGGCGAAATCACCTACGAAGATGCGCTGCACTCAGCCGATTCAGCCAACGAACTACGCCTGATGATCAAACTGGGCGACAAGGAAGCAACCGAGAAGCTTGGTGCTTCGGTTGATAACATGTCGCTGGCTATTTCTGAAGCCGATGATATAGGGCAGTCGTATTAGTTATTGCGGTTCGCGAACCGCGGTCGCGATACTTTCTTTGCTGTCCTGTAATGTAATCTCACAGAACCCTAAGGGTTCATGGTGAGCACCTCACCCTTCGGGTCGAGGAGTCAGCTGCATCAAAGGGGAATAAAAAACCGAAAGTGTTGTGATGTCTGTTAATCCGCGATAGCGGACGCTCCCTACTACGAGTTAGAAATTGACATCATGTAAAAACGGTCATAATTGTTTGAGGTAAAGGATTTTTAAAAGCGAAGCGAGAGCGCCATTGTTATAAAACCCGTTTTGAACGACTCGTTAAGTTCTTCTCCACGTTTCGATTTTTTCAAGGTCCAATTCGATTATTTTAATAACTTCGTAGCCTTTAGACCAATCTCTTTTCTCATAAATTAGTAAGTTGCCTTCAAAATGTTTAGGGATAGTGTACCCATGAATTGGTTTTCCTGTATATTCACGCCCGTTTTCAAAGTCGAAGACGCAAATTTTCATGTTCGGGCCAATTGATTCTTTTGTGCTGTTCCATTCTTGAATGGCTGAAATATTTTCGTCTTTTGACCACACTGGATTATCGCTGAATAGACGATCGGCGATTTTTAAACCATCAATTTCCAAATTGAAATATGGTGGACCGAATCTTATTTCACCTGCATAGCTGAAAACTGTGCAGTGCTTTTTTAATTTGCCGGAGTATTTCATTTCATCCAATATTGGCACCTAACGGTTGTATTGAGGGGAGTGATTTATCACCACTTTCGAGGACACTTCTCTGCGAATTGTTTCCGCTTTCAGTTTATAACAGCTCTGAGAGTCAATCACAGTCGCTTGTTAGGCGTCAGCCGCTTCCTCTTCTCTATATGAGTATATAGTGAACCTAAAACTTATATTATGCTTGCTTGATAGTTGCAATAAATCGGCACTCAGGTCTGAACGAAGAGGTTCTGTTTCGTAACCACCTTCAAAACCAAAATCAAAGATTCTAGATTTCGAGTTTGAAAAAAGTTTATATAATTCTTCAGGGAGTGACTCGATTAGGTCAAGCATTTTTCTTACACTAATGTTAGGTGTAATGCCTTCATTACCTAATGATGCCTCAACAGTTATGTAGTCAATGCCATCAATATTTTCATGTGATAGTAAACATGCATTTTTATCTAGAAACATAGCGAGTGGAGCAAGATCATCAGCCGACTCGATATCAAGATCTAGATTTATGTACTCAGGTGCTGTCATTATATAATATTGATGCCTAACGATTTAAATAAGGGCCGTTGATCCATCACCATATTCGTGGACACTTTGATATTCCATTCTTTCTGCTTTCAGTATAGAACAGCTAACTACTAGAGATACACTGTTTTTCTCTGTGTTGCCATAACGATATATCGCAATGAACCACCTGGTACGATTTCATCGAACGGATAACAGGTGCTAAGCATCAATAAACTGTCATTATCAACAAGGCTTTGTGTCACGTCGTTAACGTTAAAGTGTCGTGAGTCGACAATGCCGGTCTCATCGATTTGATAAATGACTTTTTTACCATGCATGTCTGTCACAATAATTTCATCGCTCTGATTCAGATGCCGCAGAAAGGTGAAGTGCGTATCGCGGTGGGCACTAATAACACTTAGCCCCTTGCTTCCGGGTAGCGCAGTCTGTGTCATGTGCCCGGGTGCGAACGCGAGTGAATTACCCGCCGCACCGGCGAGCACAATCAGGTCCTGTTCATGTGCGGGTATCTGCAACCGTGCCACGGGCCAGTGATCGGCCCATGGCCAGGGTTTGATGGTCTGCTGTGTTTTCAGTGTTTTTTGCCAGGCATCCTGTAACAGGTATTGTGCCAGCCAGGCCTTGCCCTTGATGATGGCAGCATCGGAGATCTGCCAGGTAGCGATGCCGAGCAGACAGACTGCACTGGCTTTTAATGCCGTGGATTGCATTAGTACAGCCTCCGTGTTGTGCGATTGGACATAAACCACAGGCCGAGACTCAGTAGTAATGCCATTAGCCCAAGTAACAGGTTTAGCTCTGCAGGCGTGGCGGTTTTTGGCAGGCCGAGGAATGTCTTTGCATCGGAACCCTTAGGTAGAGGTGTTTTAATACGCTGTGTTTGTAGCGTCGATTCGATGGGTCTTGTTGGTGTGACGTCAACGGCAACAAGGCTGGTGTATTTACTGACCAGATGATGCGTCAGCGCCGTTTTGGTGACCTGACCACGTACTTTGGTATTATCTGCACCATCCTGCAGGCTATCCATCAGGCTGGCGATCTTCTCGCGTGCCCAGCGTTTGGCAACACCGTTGTGTGCTGCGCCACCAGTTAGTGTGAAGGTACGTTGCCATGGGTGCTCACCGACCATACCCGTCACACGCAGCCCATCGATGTGATCAGGTAGTCTGGCCACGACCACCAGAGGTCGCCCGGCATACAGGTCGCTTATACGCGCCGGGTAACTCTGCAGTGCATCGTGGTCAGACTGTTCGATTGCAGTGGTGCCCGCAAGCCACTGTGTTTTGATATTTGTTAGCATCGGTTTCTCAATGCTGGAGAACAATGCGCGCATGTTTGTCTCGACTTCATTGAGATCACCAATATGGGTATGAGTGCCGCGACCAAACTTGGCGGCCTTTTTCATGAAAAAGCTGTTCGGCGCCGAACCAATACCAACGGTAAACAGCCGCGTGTTGCGGAGGTGTGCCTGAATATAATTAAATAACTGGTGTTCATTGCTGACACTGCCGTCCGTTAGAAACACGACCTGGCGTACTTGTCGTGATGCTGTTTCGTGAGACTGATTTGCCAATGCAGCGCGTAATGCTGACATCATCTCGGTGCCGCCTCCTGCACGTAAGTTGTCAATATAGCGTTTCGCAATACTAAGGTTTTGCTGGTTGGCCGCTACCGAGTTCTTAAACAGCTTATGAGTAGACGAGTTAAACTGAATAATATTGAAACTATCCTTTGGACTAAGCTGTGTTGTGGCCCAGTGTAGTGCCTTTTGTGCCTGACGGATTGAAGCGCCTCCCATAGAACCTGATGTATCAATAATAAACACGACTTCACGTGATAGACGCACGGCATTGCTGGCCTGTTGCTGAGGTGGCATAAACATCAGCATCGTATAGTTTGCCTGGTCAGTTCTCTCGGTAAACAGCGCTGCCTGCGGGGCCCGATTCAAAACGGGTTGCCAGCTCAGCACAAAATCACGGTCGGCTGGCATATGCTTATTGTTAAGGGTAATGATGTGCTGGCGATTGTGTCGCATCACATCAATCTTGTGATACGGGCTGTTGATGTGCTGTAACGGTAAGCCGGCTTCCAGCTCAATATTAATGCTGACAGGGTGGCCTGCATCTAGCGTGACATGTTCGCGTGATGCCGTGATAGCCGTCTTTTGTAACCAGCCACCGGTTGTGAAAGTACTGGGGCTATCGTTGGAAAGTACCTCGGCAAGCTGGCGGGTTGCCGCAGGGGTATAACGTGGGTTGACGACGGTAGGAAAACGCAGGCTGAAGGTATCTTTCACATACTCCAGGCGCTGCTGATAATCGATTGTGATGCTGACAGTCTCTCCTGGCCCGATATTGGCAACCGCGTTGGTAAAAATATTTGGGCGTTGTTGTTCAATCAGCGCGGCCTTCTTGCCCTGTTTTTTCGCCTGTATGTAGATCTTGCGTGCCTGCTGCTTCTCCTTGATCTGGCCTTCGATAATGCGCTCACCGATTTTCATACGTAGTCTGTCGACGGCAGAATCATCCGGTAATGGAAATACATAAATCCCTTCCTGCCAGAGTTGCGTCGGATTGGTAAAATGCTGTTCGACCGTGACGCGTGCCAGCATACCGGTGATTTTCATCGACACGTCTGTTTTCAACGTTGGTGCTGAAACATACTGTCGACGATTATCCTGCCGTTTGAACAACAAGGTCCCCTGTTTGGCATCATTGATGCGCATCTGAGGTAATTCAGTTTCACTGGCATGGGCATTACTAGAAAGCCACATGACAAATACTGATAGCACAATGCTGATCGCGAGCGCCGAGACGATGGCATAGCCGAATATGAAAAGAAAACTGCGCGCATAGAGATGTTGTTTCATTTTTATTCACCCTGTTGTGACTCAGGATGAATTACAGCAGGCAAAACTGTCAGAGGGAGTTAAGAAAATGACATGCCACGGGTGAAATGTGGCAGCAATGAGGCAATGCTGGTTGTCAGGTATCGATGCCGATATATGCCAGGCCGGTTAGCTGTGCGACATGTTGTGCCGATGCTATGGCTTGTTGCTTTTTCTTATGTGGAAAACATTTTAAGCGAATATCGTTCACACCCAGTGGCGAGGTGCCATTATATTTTAAGTTGACGCAATAGCTGGGTTTCGCGCCATCGCCCCTGGAAAACATCAGCAGGCTCACATGCTCATAGTGCTGGACTGGATAAGTTCTTACCCATTCAAACCAGAGCCATTTTTTATAACGACGAATCTCTTGGTTTGTCGAATCAAACAGAACCTTACCTTTCGCGAACAGTGTCCAGATACCGATCGTCAGGAAGAACAGCGCCATGGTGAACAGCATTAGCGAGTCATGTTTCATCCCATAAGCAAATGCGATGAGTGCGAACAATATCGGGAATAGTGCAATGACCCTGCCGATGAGAGAGTTTTCATCGAGTTCAGGCATTTTGGCTATGTGATGTTTGTTGCTCATTGTTGAGTTCACATTTAGTGATTGCTGCGAGTGCTCTGAGCTTAATCATAGCGCTGATGATGTACAAACATGCCGGAATAGCATTTCTTTCCTTAAACCGCGCCAGCTCTTTCATTATTGTTAACAATTTAATTAAATTACTGAATTTAATATATTAAATTTAATAATTAAGCTTCCAATAAGTATATTTATGACCACATAAAACTATACGATATTAGCGTTATGTCATATGATGGTGCACGGTTTAATAATAAAGAAGTGCAGGCCATTTGAGGCAAAGCACCATCCGCCTCCAGGAAAGCAGCAACAGGGAGTCTGCATAATAACAATACATTGAGGAGGCAATACTATGAGTGACTCGTCCAGTGATTACTGGAAGGCGAACATTCGTCTTGTCAGTATTCTGTTGGTTGTGTGGTTCGTGGTGTCCTATCTATTTGGCATCATTCTTGTTGATCAACTCAACAGCATTCGAATCGGTGGTGTCGGGCTGGGTTTCTGGTTCGCACAGCAGGGTTCGATTTACACCTTCCTGGTCCTGATTTTCATCTATGCAAAACGGATGAACGCGCTGGATCGTAAATTCAACGTGCACGAAGATTAGGGGGGGCGCATGGAACTACAAACCTATATTTATCTCTTTGTTGGTGGCACCTTTGCGCTCTATATTGGCATCGCCTTCTGGGCTCGTGCCGCAACCACTGGTGATTTTTACGTCGCCGGAAAGGGCATACATCCGGTCGCCAATGGTATGGCAACGGCGGCGGACTGGATGTCGGCAGCCTCGTTCATTTCGATGGCAGGGCTGATCGCGTTCAAGGGCTATGACGCCTCGGTTTACCTGATGGGCTGGACCGGTGGTTATGTGCTGCTGGCGATGCTACTGGCACCGTACCTGCGTAAGTTCGGCAAGTTCACGGTACCGGAGTTCATTGGTGAGCGTTATTACTCACAGACTGCACGCATTGTCGCGGTCATTTGTCTGATCGTCGCATCGATCACCTATGTAATCGGTCAGATGAAGGGCGTTGGCGTGGCTTTTGGTCGCTTCCTCGAAGTCGATTTCGACACCGGTGTTTATGTTGGTATGGCAATTGTATTTGTCTATGCGGTCTTGGGTGGTATGAAGGGTATTACCTATACCCAGATCGCACAGTACTGCGTACTGATTTTTGCCTACACCATCCCGGCGATCTTCATTTCACTGAACCTGACGAATAACCCGGTACCACAGCTTGGGCTGGGTAGTGAGCTGGCAAGCAATGGCGGTTACCTGCTCGATACGCTCGACAAGACGCTAGTGGATCTTGGCTTTGCTCAGTATACCGATCAAAAGGGGACGTCCTTGAACATGGTGTTACTAACCCTGTCGTTGATGATCGGTACGGCAGGGCTTCCACACGTCATTATTCGTTTCTTCACGGTACCTAAAGTGCGTGATGCACGCGCCTCTGCGGGCTGGGCACTGGTCTTCATTGCCATTCTCTACACCACAGCACCTGCAGTGGGCTCAATGGCGCGCCTGAATCTGACCAATACCATTCAGTCGGGTCCAGTGGGTGAACCAACGGCGAATCTGCTGTATGCAGAGCGACCATCCTGGTTCAAGAACTGGGAAAAGACCGGCTTGTTGAAGTTTGAAGACAAGAATGGCGATGGTCGTATTCAGTATTACAACGACAAGAATACTGATTTTGCCAAGAAGGCCGAAGCTTTTGGCTGGAAGGGTAACGAGATGACCAAGGTCGACCGTGACATCATGGTACTCGCCAACCCGGAGATTGCGAATCTGCCGTTCTGGGTGATCGCGCTGGTAGCAGCGGGTGGTCTGGCGGCAGCGTTGTCGACGGCAGCGGGTCTGTTGCTGGCGATATCTTCATCGATATCACATGACCTGTTGAAAGGCGTATTCATGCCAGATATCTCGGAGAAAAACGAACTGCTTGCAGGGCGTATCGCGATGACCGGTGCGATTATTGTTGCCGGCTATCTCGGTCTGAATCCACCAGGTTTTGCCGCACAGGTGGTGGCACTGGCATTCGGTCTGGCAGCCTCGTCGATCTTCCCGGCGCTGATGATGGGTATCTTCTACAAGAAGATGAACAACACCGGTGCCGTGATGGGTATGCTGGCGGGTCTGTTGTCGACATTAATTTACATTTTTGTCTACAAGGGCTGGTTCTTTGTACCGGGTACGGCGACATTGCCGAACAATGCCGAGAACTGGATACTGGGTATTCAGCCGGAGTCGTTCGGTGCCATCGGCGCCTTGATCAACTTTGTTGTGGCATTCATTGTCTGCAAAGTGACAGCAGCACCACCAGAGCATATTCAGCATCTGGTGGAAGACATACGCGTACCGAAAGGTGCGGCGTCTGCCACCGCTCATTAAGCTGCAGAGTTCCATTTCGGAGCTATGAGAAAAGCCCCGCTTATGCGGGGCTTTTTTTTTCTGAATCTACTATCATGAAAGCAACACAATGATGACAGAGTCACATGGAAATCGAGTTACAGGAAATACTGGATTACCTTAAGCAGCATCCACCTTTTGCGATGCTGGATACTGACAATCTGCAATCGTTAACCCGTACGGTAACGATTCGTTATCTACGCCGTGGCGATGTGTTTCCTCCCGAGCAGCATACTGAAGCGGCCTTCTACCTGGTACGCAGCGGTGCGATAGAGTGTCGTGATAACAAGGGTGCGCTTGTCGATCAGCTCGGCGAGGGTGATACCTTTGCCGTATCCTGCCTGAGTGATGCAGCAGCTCCCTCTGCGAGTGCCATCGAAGATAGTCTGGTGTATGCGATACCCTGCCGGCTTATCAACACGCTGCGTGCTAGCAGTAGTGACTTTAACCAGTATTTTGCAGAACTGTCTCAACGTTTAAAAATAGCGGTGACTCAGAGTCGTACCGAGATGTCGGCAGGGGTTGAGCAGTGCCTGCAGGATATTATTAGTGACACGGTCTGCACGGTTTCGATTGGAACCAGCATCGCCGACTGCGCCAACATCATGACGGCAAATAATACTTCAGCTGTCATTATCACCCATTCACATGAACCAGTTGGTATCCTTACTGATAAGGATCTGCGTAGTCGTTGCCTGGCAAAGGGTATCGATACAACGACGCCAGTACAGGACATCATGTCGCGTGAACTATGTATGATCGATGCGCGTGCTACGCTTGCCGACGCATTATTGTTAATGACACAAAAGCAAATTCAGCATTTGCCGGTTTTGCAGGGGCAACAAGTTATCGGCTGCCTGACGGCGGCCGATGTTATTCGACATATTGGTACCAATGCGGTGAGCCTGGCGCTTGATATTAAACAGGCAGGCAGTGTTGAAGAACTGAAAAATATTAGTGAGCAGTTGCCTGCATTGCAGCAACAACTGGTTTTATCGGGCATGAGCCCGGAGCGACTGGGAGAAACCTTTTCATCACTCACTGATGCCATCACGCAGCGTTTAATTGCACTCGCCGAAGAAAAATTGGGCCCTGCACCAGTAGCCTATGTATGGCTGGCGGGGGGATCTCAGGGGCGTAACGAGCAGACCTCGCATTCCGATCAGGACAATGCCTTGCTCATTGATGATGCAATGCAGCCTGGTGATACCGATTACTTTACTGAATTAAGTCGCTTTATCTGTGATGGTCTGAATGCCTGTGGTTATGTCTACTGCCCTGGTGAGGCGATGGCCATGAATGAGAAATGGCGTCAGACGAGTAGTGTCTGGCTGCAGTATTTCCAGGACTGGATCGAAAAGCCCGACAAACAGGCACTGATGTTATCAAGTATCTTTTTTGATCTGCGCCCGGTTGCCGGTGACAGGTCATTATATGAATCCTTGCAACAGGATATCCTTGCAAAGACAAAAGCGAATGGAATCTTTATTAGCTATATGGTCGCGAATGCATTGACGCACCGCCCGCCGCTTGGCTTCTTTCGCAACTTTGTACTGATCCATGACAAGCATCATGATCACACACTGGATATTAAACACCGTGGCATCGTGCCACTGGTGGATATCGCACGCGTGCTGGCACTGTCAGCGGGTATTGCCGAGGTAAATACGATACGCCGTCTGCGTGCCGTGCAAGCGGCAGGTGAACTTAGCCAGCAGATGTGTGATGACCTGCTGGGTGCACTGACCTACATTACGCAGCTACGTAACCGTCATCAGGCACGGCAAATTGCTACGGGTAAGTCTGCCGATAACTTTCTTGATCCCGCCAGTCTCGCGGGACTTGAGCGTGGCTATCTTAAAGATGCCTTCACCATCATTAAGGAAATGCAGCAAGTGCTGGAGCAGCGACATCAGACAGGACTGATTGCCTGATGCTGTCATCATTGCTGAGCCTGCAGGCACAGCGTCAACGCCTGCTGAAAAAGTCAGTGCCCGGGGCATTGCAGGATTTCTATCAAGTTGCCTTTCCTGAACCACGTTCATCTATTACAGACATCACATTCGCGGTGCTTGATGTTGAGACAACGGGTCTGGATATGCAAAACGATCAGCTGCTCAGTATCGGTGTTGTGGATATTCAGCAGCTTGGTGTGTTACTGGGTTCTGCCGAACATACCCTGGTGCAGAGTGATAAGGCCTTGCCCGAAATCACCACGGTCATTCATGGCATTACTGACGATGCGTTAGAGCAGGGTGAAGTGCCGCAAGTCGCCCTTGCTAATCTATTATCGCGTCTGGCAGGCAAAGTGCTGATTGCCCATCATGCCAGTATCGAACTGGGGCAATTAAATAAATTATGTCAGCAATTCTATCAGCAGGATTTTCTAATACCGGTGATTGATACACAAACACTTGCCTACCGACAACTATCGCGCGGTGGGCAGACAGTAAAGCAGGGCGATTTACGACTCTTTAATTTGCGTAAACGCTATGGCCTGCCTGATTATAAAGCCCACCACGCACTCTACGATGCGATGGCAACTGCCGAGTTGTTTCTTGCCTTAGTCGGCGAGCTGTATCCAGCACGTGACTGCCAGCTGAAAGATCTGCTTGAGAATTAACGACCGGGAAAACTAACTGCTGGACTCAAAGCGAGTAAAGCGTTCACCGAGTTTTAGTGACAGGATATATCCAGGTATAAGACCACGCAATGCCTGCACCATGCCATATACCAGCATGATCACCAGATAGATAATGATGACAAATGTTAGCAGTGAGTAAAACTGCGCGGCATCGTTACCACTCATTTGTTGAAAATAGACCATGGCACCAATGACAAGGTTGGCAAGCAGGATATAGATCTGCGCGGTAAAGGCGAGGTCAGCTGTGCGCAAGGCGATCAGACGTTCGTGTTCACGTTTTAGTTTATGAAATATGAAAAAGGCGATGAGCGGGACCAGTGTGCTGGCAACCGGGTGTACTAATGCAGCGGCAAGAGTGAGCAGGGGTACCAGTGCGGCATAGCGGGTTTCGGAAGTCAGCATATCGAGCTCTATTATTGTTTGAATACTCTGAGTGTTAATGGCCATGACACATTTAGCCGACGCTCTGGATCTGTCCAACATTGTAACAGCTCTTTTTCCAGATCAGGAAGCGGGTCGACATCATTATTTTTTCTAAAGGCCTTTAGTGCTGACCAGGTGCCAAGATAGCCGAGTAGGTGCTGTAAATTCCAGTTCGCCTGTATCGCAAAGTTAGGGGTATTACATTCGGTGAGTGTAAACGAAATATCATGATAGGCATTTTCTACGTGTGTACGATCATCTGGCCAGTATGGGCCGAGCGTGTCATGGTAAAAATGCTGGATAATGTCATCTATTGCAGCATTGATCGCAAACAGATTGTACGTCCATACTGCAAGTATGCCCTCAGGTTTGAGTACACGCCGCACCTCGTTTTCAAAGGCCGCTATATCAAACCAGTGTAATGCCTGCGCAACCGTAATGAGATCAATGCTTGCTTCTGTAATAGTGGTCTTCTCTGCGGGTGCAGTCTGGTAGTCAATTCGATCATGTGGCTGTACGGCATTAATCTGTGCAGCACTGGCATCCGTGGCAATGACATGTTCAAAATAATCAGCTAATGCAACAGCGGCCTGGCCAGTGCCTGTTGCACAATCCCAGGCACATTGCCTGCCTGGGCTTATTGTAGCGAGATGCTCAAATAACTCTGTCGGGTAAGTTGGCCTGAACTGACCATAGGAACTGGATTGCTGTGAGAAGTGGTCCTTGAACTCAGCAGACATAAGATGCCTGTTACTGACGCTGTAGCAGTTTTGCTCTACGTCGGCTTAACGATATGATGTAAAAGATTTCCAGCAGCATAATAACGCCACCAATCGCGAGACAGCCATGCACGACATCTTGATTATTTAATATATCAATAAATGCATCTCCCTGTGCCGCGAATTTCCCATAGAACCCTAAGCCAAGCAATATGCTGCTAGGGACACCGAATATGTTGGCCATTACAATTTTTCTGCTTATCTGTTTTAGCTCTTCATTATTATCTTGTTGCAACATGACGTGCCCCTAATTGCATTATTTATATTAGCTGTTACCAAGCATACAGTATTTATTTCGTAACATCATGGCATCAATTTTTCGCAACGTCTCATAAGCGTGTCGTTTAGGGTAGGGGTAGTTTTCATAGTGTCTCTTAGCGTGAATGTAAGTTGAGTTTTTTTACAAAACAGGACTTGCGTGCGCCGGGAGCCGGATCACCAAAGATATCCGCACTGCACTTAACGCCATCCCTGAAACGGCGCACGAACCATCTATTGCCTACGCCAAAGTAAACATTGGCTTCACCACGGAAGCGGCAGCGGTCGCCGCCCTTGGCACAGAAAACGCCACGCGGCTTATTTACAAGACGCTGTTGCGGTGTCGTGCGGATTAGTTCCACATAGCAGGACTTGCGTGCACCGCGAAGCGGGTCACCGAAGATATTCGCACTGCACTTCACGCCATCCTTAAAACGGCGCACAACCCAGTGGTTGTCTGCGCCAAAATAGACCTTCGCCTCACCACGGAAGCGGCAGTAATCGCCGCCCTTGGCACAGAGAACACCGCGCGGCTGTTTTACAAAAAGCTGCTGCGCTGATGAGTGTAACTGTTCCACATAACAGGACTTGCGCGCACCACGGAGCGGGTCACCGAAGATATCCGCACTGCATTTCACACCATCTCTGAAGCGACGCACAAACCAGCGGTTGTCTGCACCGAAGTAGACCTTCGCCTCACCACGGAAGCGGCAGTAATCGCCGCCTTTGGCACAGAAAACACCGCGCGGCTGTGTCACAGATTGTTGTTGTGATGATGAGGGTGGATACTCATTTTGACGTATACGTTTGAAGTAACAGGATTTGCGCGCACCACGTGCAGGGTTACCAAAAACACGGTTATTACATGCCACGCCATCTCTGAAACGCCGTTTCACCCAGCTATTGCCCGCACCATAATACACATCAGCTTCACCACGAAAATTACAGTGCTCTCTCTGCTGTGCGCACAAACGACCACGTGGGCGTGATACCAATTCCTGGTGGTCTCGTCCACCATAGGGTGGGCGGCCCTGCTGGCCAGGATATGGATCAGGTCTATCAGAACGCACGCGTTCCACATAACAGGCTTTGTTTACACCACGAGCCGGATCACCAAACTGCCTGTTACTACACTCGACGCCGTCACGATAAAGTCGTTTGACCCACCTGTTGCCATAGCCGTAATACACATATGCCTCGCCGCGAAAACCACAGAACTGGCCCTCATAGGCACAGAATCTGCCGCGTGGTTGTGAGACAAAAATATTCCGGTTTTGTCCCTGGTTTTGCTGATGATGGTCATCAAAAATTGATCGAAAAATATCGTTGAAGTCATCCGCATGGGACACTGGGCAAAACAACAGTAGAAATACAAGCGGCAAGATTCTGCGAATGGTTGTTTTCATCATCGGTATTCCTGTGTAGTGTAAATATGTCACCTATCGCCACAGGAGAATGGCGAGAACCTGATGATTACATGTTACTACCACGGGTAATGTAAAAACAGGGAAGTAATCATATCCCTCAGCGATTAATATCTGAAAAAATGCTTAAAATACCGCAGTCGCATCAAAAACGGGCCCATCGACACAGACACGTTGCATGGCAGGACCTGTTTCTGTTTGTACCTTTACCACGCAACCGGCGCAGCCACCTACGGCACAGGCCATAAATTCTTCCAGTGATACCTGACAGGGCAGGTCATATTCTTTGGCAAGTGTAGCGACGGCTTCCAGCATGGGATGTGGTCCACAGCTATAGATACAGACCTGCTTGCGTTGATCATCATCGAGTGCATCTAGCCAGTGACGTGCCAGATCGGTCACGTAGCCATCATGGGTGCCTGGGTAACCCTGTAGACTGGCGAGACGCGCTCCGATACCCCAGTCATCGAGTAGAGGCATGGTAGCAATAACACCATCGGGTATGCCGGGCAGCATAATTTGTGATGGCTGAGTCTTAAAAGGGAACGGTACTTCCGAGCCAAGAATGACAAAAGGCTTAAAGCTGTCTTTATTCTGGCGCATTGCATCTGCAATGAAAATCATCGGCGGCATACCCACACCACCACCGATTAATAATGGGCGCGAATAATTTTCATCTAGCCTGAAAGGTCGCCCTATCGGGCCCATGATGCTTAGTGTGTCACCTTGTTGTGCTTCACTTAGCAGCGTTGTGCCATGACCAAGCGCTTTATAAAGTAAATCCACCCAACCCTGATCAGCATCAACGCGCATAATAGACAGTGGCCGACGCATGGCAAGCTGATCATGACATTGAATATGCACAAAGCTACCTGGCTTCGCATCAGCGGCACATTTGGGTGCCTGCAAACGAATGATATGTTGGTCGCCATCATAGTGCTGATGATCGAGGACCTGTGCCTCTTCAACATAGATAGTATTGCGGTGTGCTTGCAGTGGTATAGCGACAGACATGTTAGTGTTCCATGGAATAAACAAGATGGCCCTTGATAAAGGTATGTGTGGCGCGGCCAAACATTTCCCAGCCAAGGAAAGCAGAATTATGTGCTGCACTAAGTAAGGTGTCGGTATCCACCATCCAGCTAAATTGTGGATCAATTATGCAGACATCAGCAGTCGCGCCGACACTCAATGAGCCATAAGGCAGGTTCAGAATATTGGCGGGCCCGGCACTCAGGCAGCTAATAATCGTGCTCAGATCGGCCACACCATCGTTTGCCAGGCGCAGGCTCAATGGCATCATGGTTTCCAGTGCTGACATGCCGGGTAGGGTCGAAGCAAACGGTGCAGCCTTGGCATCTTCTTCATGTGGGGTGTGGTCGGAACAAATTGCTGTGATGATGCCATCACGTATGCCCTGACGCAGCGCATCACGATCACGCTCACTGCGTAACGGAGGCAGCACATGGCAATGGCTATCGTATTCGCGGATATCGATATCAGTTAGAAATAGATGGTGGGCACTGACATCGGCAGTAACTGCCAGGCCATCCTGTTGTGCACGGGCAATCATGTCGACGGATTTTGCGCAGGTTAGTCGGCAGAAATGTGCGCTTACCCCGGTCTGTTCTACAAGTACCAGGTCACGTGCCAGCGCAGCAGTCTCTGCTGATTCTGGGATACCAGGTAGACCCAGACGCGTACTCAGTGCACCTTCGTGCATACAGCCCTCAGATAAGGCAGCATCAACCGGCGTTATGAACAACGTGATATTTTGTGTTGCGGCATATTCCATCGCGCGCTGCATGACGAGTGAACTTTCAATCGGCTGGTTGGCATTTGAAAGACTCACAACACCGGCAGACAGTAGCGTCATCATTTCGCTGAGTTGTTTGCCTTCCAGGGCTGAAGTGAGTGCGCCGAGAGGTAATACACGACTTAGTCCTGCTGCAGCACTATGGCGTCGAATCATTTCTGCCACTGCAGCAGAATCGATCACCGGATCGGTGTCGGGTGGGCAGACAACGGTGGTGATGCCACTGCTTACCGCCGCGCGTGTTTCCGTGGCAATCGTTGCCTGGTGTTCACTGCCGGGCTCACCCAGACGCGCACTCAGGTCAATCAGTCCGGGACACACCAGTTTGTTCTCAGCCGTAATAACCTGGTCAACACTAAAGCTCTCCGGCGCATCACCGACCGCAACAATCTGGCCATCGGCAAGATAAACATCCAGTTCGGCATCAATATTATTGGCAGGATCAATCACGCGGCCACCCTCAATTCTTGTGCGCATCATGATGATTCCCCTCCCTGGTTATCATGCTGGACACCACTCATTGCCAGTGACATGGCTGCCATGCGCACCGCAATACCATTCGAAACTTGTTCCAGAATGACAGAATGAGGGCCATCCGCCACACTCGAATCCATTTCCACGCCGCGGTTGATAGGACCGGGATGCATGACGATAACATCCGGTTTGGCAATCTTCAGGCGGGCTTCGTTGAGACCGTAAAGTTTATAATACTCCTGCTCACTTGGTATGAAGGCACCATGCATGCGCTCACGTTGCAGGCGTAACATAATAATCACATCAACGTCTTTGATGCCTTGTTCAACATCATGGTAGACATGCACGCCAAGTTGCTCGATGCCTTTGGGTATTAGTGTCTTCGGCCCAATCACGCGTACTTCATGCACACACAGTGTATTCAATGCATGTATCTGTGAACGTGCGACTCGCGAATGATAGATATCACCGACAATGGCTACTTTGAGCTGACTGAAATCGGGTTTGTGACGACGTATGGTAAACATATCCAGCATCGCCTGGGTGGGATGCGCATGGCGGCCATCACCGGCATTAATCACACTGACATGATCGGCGACATTACTGGCAATATAATGTGCGGCGCCACTGTCTCCATGTCGCACAACGAACATGTCGCAGTGCATGGCCTCGAGGTTGCGCAGCATATCGAGCAGGCTTTCGCCCTTGCTGGAACTTGAGGCGCTGATGTTGATGTTCATGACATCGGCAGACAGACGTTTCGCCGCCAATTCAAAGGTGGTACGGGTGCGCGTACTCGCCTCGAAAAACAGGTTGGCGATGGTTTTGCCACGAAGTAGTGGGACCTTTTTGATCTTGCGTTCGGTAACACTGGCAAAAGACTCAGCGGTATCGAGTATCTCAGTGAGGATATCGCGAGACAGTCCTTCTACCGTCAGGAAATGTCGCAGGCGACCATTCTGATCGAGCTGGATGTTAGGACGACTCATGCTTTCTCCTGCTCAATAATACTTAGCCCAAGCGGATCCGGGCCTTCAATTTTTATTTGCTGATTATTTTCCAGTGGCACAGAGCGTCCCACTACAGTGGGTCCTATCGGTAGTTCACGACCACCACGGTCAATCAGTACAGCAAGCGCTACGGAAGCAGGGCGTCCATAATCAAAAATTTCATTGAGTGCTGCGCGTATGGTGCGACCAGTATAGAGCACATCATCCACTAGAATAATATCGCGGTCATCGACTGTTGCAGTGAGTTCAGAGGGTTTGACGCGCGGGTTAATACCCAGCCGGGTAAAGTCATCGCGATAAAAAGAGATATCCAGACTCGACAATGGCGTCTTGAGATCAAGTTGCTGATGCAGACGTTCTGCTATCCATACACCACCGGTATGAATACCGATCATCAACGGGTCATCGATAGCATGTTCACTGAGGTATGACTGCAATGCCTGTGTCATGTCGCTGAGCATGGCATCGATTTCCTGGCTACTAATCTTCATGACGGTGTCTGCTGATGTTTCTGTGTGGCCTGTTGCGTCAGCCAGTCCTGTAATATCAGGCGTGCCGCATGCATATCAATATCTTCTTTCTGATAGCGTTGGCCCTGTTCGCGTAATTCACTTTCAGCGCTGGCTGAAGTGAGTCGTTCATCCATCAAATGGACGGGCAGATGGTAGCGTCCTGCCAGCTGTCGTGCAAATTTCTCTGCCGCGGCGGTAACAGGCTGAGTGGTGCCGTCCAGTTGCAAGGGGTGGCCAACGACCAGTTCACTCGCCTGCCACTCTTTAATTAGTGCTGCAATGGTCTCCCAGTCAGGCTTTTGCTGTTTACTCTGCAGGGTGATGAGTGGGTTCGCCTGGCTGGTAAGAGTCTGACCTACCGCTACGCCGATACGTTTCTCGCCATAATCAAAGCCGAGGATGGTTTTATTGCTATTGGGATCAGAACTAACTGGGGGTTGCGTCATGTCTGGCGAGAAGTGTGGCGCCGCGCTCAAGCGTGGCCCACCTGATCAGACAGTTTACTCAGATCAACGCCAGCCAGTGTTGCGGCGGCACGCCAGCGTTGTTCGCTTGGCATTTTGAAGATGATATTGGTATCAGCGGGACCAGTGAGCCAGGCATTGTCGACGAGTTCATCTTCGAGCTGGCCAGCGGCCCAGCCGGCATAGCCGAGTGCAACCAGACTGTTGCTCGGGCCACTACCTGCATTCATTGCCGAGAGAATATCGCGTGAACTGGTGACACTGACGCTATCGGTGACCATTAAAGAGGCCTCCCAGTCGAAGGGGGCATCATGCAGAATAAAGCCACGCTCCTGTTCTACCGGACCACCAAGGTAGACGTTTTGTTCGGCAGTGGCGGCATTATCGACCGGTATTTGCATCTGTTCAAACACTTCACCGAGTTGAATTTCAAGTGGCTGATTAATGACGATACCCATGGCACCTTCAGCATTATGCTGACAGATATAGGTAACACTGTGAAAAAAATTCGGGTCAGCCAGGGCAGGCATGGCGATGAGGAACTGGTTGGTGAGGTTAGGGTACTCAGCCATACCCCTATTATCGGGCACCGCGTGAGATCTAGCAAGTCATGCGAGAGGAATTACTGCGTCGACAGACGATTGCCGTTCTGGAAAATCCAGGTACGCAGAATGTGCAGTACATCAGTTTCTTCACGAATGTTTTCGGGCAGTGGTGCGAATGGTGAGGCCAGGCGGACGATACGAATGGCCGCATCATCGAGGATTTTGTTACCTGATGAGCGCCGCAGACTGATGTTGTCAATCGTGCCATCTTCGCGAATTGCCACATCGAGTAACAGGTTGCCATAGATTCTCTGCTCCCTGGCCGCTTCAGGGTAGTTGAGACGGCCGATACGCTCGACCTTGGAACGCCATGCCTCCATATAAGCCGAATATTTAAATTCCTGGGTGCTGGCAGAGATGTGGGTATGGCGTTTTCGACCCGTAAAAGCAGCCTCTTGCTGGCGTAATTCGGCACTCAGACTAGCGATTTCCATGCTGCGCGTCATCAGTTCAGCCGCCGTTAATGCGGGTTGTACAATTTTGTTTTTGCTAACCCTGGATTCAGTCAGTTCATTTTCAGAGAAATTGGTGGTGAGTACTTCGGGACGTTTAATTTCGTTCCTTTTCACCTGAGGTGCAGCAGCGACCTGTACCTGGGTATCCTGACCGGTTCGATCCTCAGGCGTTATACGGTGTTCTTTGGCAGGCGCCTTTGGGGGCTGCTTTTCTTCCGTATTGCCGCTACCTAGGTGGTCGACCTGAGCAAGGTACTGCGCGTCGTCGGGTTTTTTATCGCTGGCCGACTGTACCAGAGTAATATCCATTGTCTGCACGCTGTTATCGAGCGCGCGTTTCAGCTGAGGTGTGAAGCTGATGCCCAGAATGACGATGCTGTGCAAAATGATCGCGAAAAACAGCGTCAGGCCAAGCCTGTCACCCGCTCTAACGCGTGATAATGTCATTTGTGCTGCCATAAGCCTTTATGTGTTTCGCAATTCTAATAGCTATTATACCGCTGAAAATGCCAAATATCAGTGCTGCACTTAACAGAATCGGCAACAGGTGCAGCAATGCAGGATGTGGCATAAACAGAGTATAGGCAACGAAGAACTGCGCCAGCATATGCGCCAGTGCCGCCAGCACCGCAAAACCTATCAGGCCGAGAACGCGCCCAAGCAGCAGCTTTGTCACGCCGAGCATAAGCAATGCAGCCAATGCGCCACTCAGGCTGAGGATGAATGTGGGTGACAGAAATGTGCCGAGCAGCAAACTACCGACGATTACACGTAATAAAGAGACCCATGCGGCCATGCGCCAGCCAAATAGCATCATTACCAGCAGGGTGATGATGTTTGCCAGACCGGGTTTGACGCCAGGTAGTGGCGAGGGAAAGCTGGCTTCGAAAATATGAATAGCAATCGCCAGCGCGGCGAGCCATGCAATGCGATGATCGACCGAGGTTGTCTGATAGGTATCGCGTTGTTGTCTCATTGGCAAGACTTAAAAGTTGATCGAATCGTAAGGACTGTCGCGGTGTCGAATCGCGACACTCACTCTATTAGGCAGGCAGGCAGTGACATCACCATCAAGGTGCTGCCAGCCACTATGTATACATATTTTTCTTTTACAGGGTGAACTGACGAAGCGCAGCTTGCCATTATTGACCTGCAAGATACTCGTACCCTGTACACCAGCTACCTCAATGGTTTGTGCGTGTTGTAAGTCTAACTGCAGGAGTTGCTGTGGTGACTGAATGCTGGCGTGTGTACCCTGTTGAGCATGCCAGATAGTGACAAACAGGCTTGTAATCAGTGTAATAGCAAGCACGACGATTAGTTTATCAACGTAGGTGATGCGGGTGAGTGCTTGCCAGTCTGTGTCAGGGTAGTTTTTCACTGATAATCACTTTCGGTGGTTTTGGTAACTGAAACTTGATGCGTTTGGCCATGGCCGGGTTCATGTGCACAGTGCCTGATTTATCAATCAGCATCACATACTTGATACCCATCTTGTTAGCAATTCGATACCACTCATCCGGACCAGCGATAAACAATGCGGTGGCCGCGGCATCAGCAGTGGCCGCATCGGTGTGGATCACCGTAACAGAGGTGGTCTTGTCTGCTGGATAACCGCTGCGTGGATCAATCAGGTGATGATAACGATGGCCTTCACTTTCAAAGAAGCGCTCATAGTCACCGGAGGTAAACACGCTTTCATCACCCTCAATATCAAGACTCGCAAAAACACCTTCGCCGCGCGGATCGCGAATGCCAATATGCCAGGGGCGTTCACCATGTTTACCAATCGCTCTAAGATCGCCACCCGCATTAATGATGGCATTTTCAATACCTAAATCTCGTATGTTCTGAATCGCGACATCAATCGCATAACCTTTCGCATAGCCGCCAAAATCAAGACGAATGTTTTCATTGCTACCCCACATCTTGATGCCTTCAGTGTGGATATCCTGCATAGTAGGAAGATCTTTTAAAAAGCTCTGAATCGCTTCTTGCGACGGTGGGTCACGGAAATCATCGGGTGCATCACTATGAAAACCCCACTGGTTTACCAGGCCACCTATTGCAGGATTGAAAAGTCCTTCGCTCTTTATAGATAGTGTTTTCGCATTGCGAATTAATGGCAGTATTGAGGGGGCTAGCGTGAATTTACTGCCGGTTTGCAAAAGCCCATTAACGCGAGCCAGTGCATTGAATTGCCAGGCATGCCAGGTGTTATGCATGTAATTAAAGTCAGTCAGCAGGCTGTTGTAGGCATTTTTTGCGAGTTCGGTGTCCGCGCCATAGAAACTGACATCCACCAGTGTGCCGAACGAGAATGTGGTTTCACTGAACAGCTGTTCAGGCACAGCGGGTTTGTTGCGCTGTGTATACACCGCAAAGACAACAATGATGATAACTGCAATGAGTAGCAGTGGTTTAATTTTCTGCAGCAACAGAGTCACCCTCATTTAGTTTTGTTTCAATACAGTCCAGTAAGTCATCAGCAATACTGAGCCCATAGATCTTGTCGAGTTCGCGAATGCAGGTGGGGCTGGTGCTGTTAATTTCTGTCAGATAATTGCCAATGACATCCAGGCCCACAAACGTCAGGCCCATTGCAGTTAGTGTTGGCGCCACCTGCTCACAGATCCAGTAATCACGTTCAGACAGTTCAACGCCTTCGCCACGGCCTCCTGCTGCCAGGTTGGCCCGTGTCTCGCCAGTGGCTGCAATACGTGCAAGTGCGTAGGGAACAGGTTTGCCATCAATTAACAGAATGCGTTTATCACCGGCACTAATCTCGGGGATATATTTCTGCGCCATGATATAGCGGTGCTCATGACTGGTTAATGTTTCAATAATGACGTTGATATTTGGATCATCATGTCGTACACGGAAAATCGATGCACCGCCCATCTCACCCAATGGTTTGAGAATGACATCTTGCTGTTCAAGGATGAAGGCTTTTATCTCATCACGATGACGACTTACCAGGGATGCCGTGCAGCATTGTGGAAACCACGCGGTGAGTAGTTTTTCATTCGCGTTCCTCAGGCTGGCTGGCCGGTTTACTACTAAAGCACCAGCCTGTTCGGCCTTTTCAAGGATATAGGTGCTGTAAATATATTCGGTATCAAATGGTGGGTCCTTACGCATCAGGATGACATCCAGATCGCCTAATGGCAGTGACCTGATTTCGCTCAGCGCATACCAGTCTGATTGTGCAAGATTGAGTGTCAGCTTGCGAACCTGCCCCATGGCAGTTTCACCATGCAGGCTAATGTCGCGCATTTCCATATAGAAGATTTCCCAGCCACGGCATGCCGCTGCCTCGAGCATGGCGAGTGTGCTGTCTTTCTTTATATTGATGGAATCGAGCGGATCCATGATGACGCCGAGTCTAGTCGTCATATGGGCTCACTTTTGCTGAAAATTTAGCCATTTATCTTTAAGTTGTCCTGGTTTCAATGGTCTCATTGTAAACATGTCATCAAGATATTGTCATGAGACCCGATAACTTTCCTGGTATGTCAGTTTGCCTGACACCTGAGAGCAAGTCTTGGTGGTTTCAGGAAATGTTAATAATTAATTAAATTTCAATAACATATCTATTAATAGCTGTTATCTTCATGAAAATACAGTCTTTTTGCTGGACGATGTGAGGTTGAGGGTCTTTAATAAGTATGGTCAGCCTGTTTCAGTTAAGAATGATAAAAAGTCGGCTAAAAATACAAGTTTTCCATTTATTAGCAGTGACTTATGGATACATGTTGATCTTTGTGTTAAAACTCTAGAGAGAGTTATTGATTTTTAGGCTTATGTCGGTTGTGAGGAGGATGTCTGTTGGCCGAAGATGATAAACAGAATGGAGACTTTGCCGGTCTGAAGGTGATGGTCATTGATGACAGTAAGACCATACGCCGGACTGCTGAAACACTGCTGAAAAAAGCGGGTTGTGAAGTCCTGACAGCGACAGATGGTTTTGAAGCCCTGGCGAAGATTGCCGATCATCATCCGACAATTATTTTTGTCGATATTATGATGCCACGGCTGGATGGCTATCAGACATGTGCACTTATTAAGAATAACCAGATGTTCAAGGAAACCCCTGTGGTGATGTTGTCCAGTAAAGATGGCCTGTTTGATAAGGCCCGTGGGCGTATTGTTGGATCTGAGCAATATCTGACAAAACCATTCACCAAGGATGAATTACTCGGTGCCATCAAACGCCATGTAAGTGTTTGATTTAAGATAAGCCGAATGCAAATAATAAAACTGATTGAAGCTTTGTGCGCTGTAGCAGTACTGAGTTTGATTTTAAGGAGACCATAAATGGCACGCATATTGATCGTGGATGATTCCCCGACAGAAATACATGTGCTTAAAACCATGTTAGAAAAACATGGTTTTGAAATCAGCACCGCTGAAAGCGCGGAAGAAGGTATTGAAGCTACTAAAGCAAGTCAACCTGATCTGGTTTTAATGGATGTGGTGATGCCTGGAATGAATGGCTTTCAGGCAACGCGTGAATTATCACGCGACGAATCTACTGCCAGTATTCCAGTAATTATTGTGACCACCAAAGATCAGGAAACCGATCGGGTTTGGGGTATGCGTCAGGGCGCTAAAGATTATTTAACCAAACCGGTCAGTGAATCTGATCTGGTGAGCAAAATTAACGCGGTACTGAAATAGGTAAACAGGGAAACGTATTCGTGTCAGAGCAAGCTGCCAGCAACCAGCCTTATGCACTTCTTAGAGAGATAGAACAGCGTGCCTTGCAGCGCGCCAAGGGTTTGCCATTACAGGTCAAGGTCAAAAATGATTCGCTGGTAATCGGTTTTAAAATTGGCGAACACAATTTTGTGACGCCTGTAGACGAAGTAGCAGAATTACTGACGTTTCCACAGCTTTCGCGCGTACCGGGCACCAAGTCCTGGGTCTGTGGCGTCGCAAACATTCGCGGTAATTTGTTACCAATAATGGATTTGCAGGATTACCTGCTAAAAAAACCAACGACAGTCACAGCTAACAGTCGTGTGCTAGTTGTTAATCATGAAGGTGTGTTTTCGGGTTTACTGGTTGATGCGGTGCTCGGTTTAAGACACTTCCTGAGTGAAAATCGTAATAACCGAGCATTGCCAGATGTCGATGATTTTATCAAAAGCTATCTGGCAGGTTCTTTTATTCAGGAAAACGAGCAGTGGGGCATATTTAGTATGCATGCTCTGGCGAAAAGCCCGCTGTTTTTACAGGTGGCTGTGTAGCCGTAACAAGAAATTGGCTCACCAATCTTAAAGTATGGAAGGGCGCAGGAGAAATTAAATGAAAATCGTTGCCAATTTAATTAGCAAATATTCAGCGAAGAATTTGCAAATCGTCTTTGGTGTGTCGGCAATTATCACGTTTTTGGCCGCACTCGGACTGTTAATCTACGATGCTAATCGTTCTTCGTATGATACGGGCTACTTGAACAACCTCGGCGATCAGCGTGTTTACTCACAGACAATGACGAACTTTGCTGTTTCAGCATCTCGTGGCCAGTCTGATTCCTTCGACAAACTTTCAGATTTGCGCAATCGATTCCAGACAAATTATACGACGATGAAAGATGGCAACGTCGACACCGGCTTCAAACCATCACCCGAATCAATGCAGGATGAATTTGCCGCCGTGGAAACGGTCTGGTTAGCTTATCGACAGAATGTCGACAACATCCTTGACCGTAAAGATTCGATTCTTTCTCTTGGGCAATCGGTTATTGCTATTACTGATGCGATACCAAACCTGCTTGCCCTGTCTGATGAAGTGGTCGGTATCCTGATTGAGCAGGGTGCAGCACCCCAGCAGATATATATTGCCAGTCGTCAGTTGATGCTGACGCAGCGTATGGCGCAAAATGTAACACGAGTTGTACAAGGCGGTGGTGGGGCTGCAACAGCGGCTGACCGATTCGGCCGTGATACCGCGCTGTTCGGACGTGTATTACGTGGCATGGTAAATGGTGATAAACGCCTACGTATTTCGAAGATTACTGATCCAGATGCGCGCGACAAACTGGCGGAAGTCACCGATGTGTATAAAGCCTTACGCGATCTGGTTGATAAGGTATTGTCTGCATCGCCAGAGCTATTCCTGGTGCAGGATGCTACGACACAGCTACAGCTTGCCTCTGGGGAGTTGCTAACAAAACTGGGTCTGCAGATTTCAGCATACAACACAGAGATTAGTTTGCGCGATTCTAATCGCTACGCACTTATTCTTGGTCTGTTGACGTTTATCTTTGCAGTACTGCTGGCGGTCGTATTGACAGTTGATGCGAACATGCGTGCCGAAGAAGCGATGTCCTCATCTGAACGAAACCAGAATGCGATTATGCGACTGCTGAATGAAATGGGTGACCTCGCTGATGGTGACCTCACTGTGAAGGCCACGGTGACAGAAGATGTTACCGGTGCAATCGCTGACTCGATTAACTACACCATCGATAACCTGCGTAACCTGGTAACGTCGATTAACGAGGCATCGGTGCAGGTATCCTCCGCATCACAGGAAACGCAGGCCACTGCGATGCATCTTGCTGAAGCCTCGGATCATCAGGCGCAACAGATTACTGGTGCGAGTACCGCGATCAACGAAATGGCGGTATCAATTGGTGAAGTTTCCAAGAACGCCTCCGAGTCTGAGTCAGTGGCATCCGGTGCGGTTGAAACGGCACGTAAAGGTGCTGAGACGGTACAGGCGACTATTAAAGGTATGGATACCATTCGTGAGCAGATACAGGAAACATCGAAACGAATCAAACGTCTCGGTGAAAGTTCGCAGGAAATTGGCGATATCGTTGAGTTGATTAACGACATCGCCGACCAGACAAACATTCTCGCCTTGAACGCGGCGATTCAGGCGGCTATGGCCGGTGAATCGGGTCGTGGTTTCGCGGTGGTTGCCGACGAAGTCCAGCGTCTTGCGGAACGCTCATCGAATGCGACCAAACAGATTGAGGCACTCGTTAAGACCATTCAGGCTGATACCAACGAGGCGGTCATCTCGATGGAACAAAGTACCACTAACGTGGTTGAGGGTGCGAAACGTGCTGAACAGGCGGGTCGCGCACTGGGAGAAATCGAACACGTATCTGACCGCATGGCGGACCTGGTACATACCATTTCGGACTCTGCCAAGCAACAGACCGATGCCGCGGCAAATATTTCTGACACCATGAATGTTATTCAGGAGATCACCACACAGACCTCTGCAGGTACTAATGAAACGGCAACCTCGATTGGTAACCTGGCGGAACTAGCGAACGAATTACGTAAGTCTGTCGCTGGCTTCAAGTTGCCTGAGTAAGTTGTCACGGGTGATAAGCAGTGGCAACACTACCTGACAAAATGGTGCAAAATAACTGGTCGGGACTGGACAGTCTCCCGGAACTAGATGATGACCAGTACGAGCAGTGGAAGAAACTTCTAGAAGCACGCACTGGCATGATGCTGCCAAATGAGCGTCGTTCTTTTCTTGCTACCAGTCTTGGTTTGCGTATGCGCGAGATTGGTTTTAATGATTATCAGACGTATTACAGCTTTATTGAGTCAGGTGCGCAGGGTGAGATCGAATGGTCAACACTGGTTGATCGCCTGACAGTACATGAGACGCGTTTTTATCGGCACCCAACGTCAATAACATTACTACGTGAGAATTTTATGCCGGGCTGGCTTGAACTCAATGAGCCGCCATATTCTCTGCACCTCTGGAGTGTTGGCTGTTCAACAGGTGAAGAGCCTTACACACTCGCCATGGTAATGGATGATATTTTAAAGAATACCGGCAAAGAATATTATCTTGGTGTGACAGCTTCCGACATCAGTATGGCTTCGCTTAGCACGGGCAGGAAGGCAGTTTATCATCGCCGTAAGCTAACCGAGCTTGAGTCACATTTATTTGATAACTACTTTGACAAGGTTGATAGTCAACGTTATCAGGTTGCGGAATCAATCCGTCGGCGTGTCTGTTTTGCACACCTGAATGTACTTGATATGAAACGTGCGCCGATTGGTGAGATGGATATTATTTTTTGCCAGAACATGTTGATCTATTTTGATCGTGACGCACGTATTACGATTCTGACAAACCTGATTAAGCATTTGCGACCCGGTGGAATTCTGATTCTAGGTGCTGGTGAGATCCTGGGCTGGTCTCCTCCGAATATGGAACGCATCGTTTTCAATGAAACACTGGCATTTCGCCGTCTGCCTAATGATGATATGGATGCGACTATAGATGACTGAGAATCTCGACTACAGCACCCTCAACTGGGTTAAGGGTGAAATTGATGAAACGCTGACGCAGGTGCGCGTTGCGCTGGAATCCTATGTCGAGAATCCCGATGATGAAACCCAGATTCGTTTTGTCGTTACCTATCTGCACCAGGTGCTCGGTACTCTTAAAATGGTTGAACTCTACGGCGCCGTAATGCTGGCTGAAGAGATGGAGGCCGTTTCACAGGCGCTGCTGGACAAGCAGATTACGCAGAAAGCCGATGCCTATGAAGTTCTGATGCGTGCGATATTACAGTTGCCAGACTATCTAGAAAGCCTGCAGTCAGGCAACAAAGATGTGCCCATGGTGCTGTTGCCACTATTGAATGATCTTCGCGCTACACGTGGCCAGAACCTGTTATCAGAGAATGCGTTATTTTCACCTGACCTTACTGTCGTCACCCCTGATGCAGGCGCATCTGAAGAACACGCTGGTATGGAAATGGCCGCGGTGGCGAAAAAACTACGCCATCTCTATCAGATGGGGCTGGTTGGCTGGTTCCGCGAGCGTAATGTAGAAAAGAGTCTTGAAAATCTTTCCAGTGTATTGACCGAGTTACGTAAGGTTGCAGCAGAGGAAGCCACGCGACAACTTTTCTGGGTTGCAAATGGTGTCGTGGAGGCGCTACAGGCAGACGGCTTAGAATCAAGTGTCTCATTAAAACTGTTGTTAGGTCAGGTTGATCGACAAATCAAAAAACTTGTTGATGGTGGTGAAGAATTACTGCTGGGTGAAGCGCCTACTGACCTGGTGAAAAATCTGCTTTATTACGTTGCTAACGCTAGCTCTGAAGGCGCATTGATTAGCCAGATTCAGGATGCCTTCGCCTTACAGTCACTGTTGCCGAATCAGAATGATCTGGACTCAGCTCGTGAGAGCATGAGTGGTCTGAATGAAGATGTCATGGAAACCGTGTCTGCGGCTGTCAAAGAAGAGATGGCCCGCATTAAGGATGAAATGGATCTGTTTGTGCGTGGTGAGGAGCATGATGCATCACAGCTGCAGCCACTTGTTGCTGCTCTGAAGAAAATCGCTGACACGCTAGGTATGCTGGGTCTTGGTGTGCAACGTAACGTTATCATTGAGCAGTCAGAGTCAATTGATGATCTTGCTGCCTATGGTGTCGAGCCAGAGGAAGATACGTTACTGGCAATGGCAAGGGCGTTCTTGTTTGTCGAGTCAGCGCTCGATGATATTGCTACTGCACAGAAGGCTGCCAATCAGGCACAGGCAGAGAAGGCCATCGAATCTATGCAGTCGGGTAATTTACCTGATTCTGAATTTAAACAACTGTTGTCAGCAGTTATCAGTGAAGCTAAAACAGACATGGCGCGTGTTAAAGATGCCATTGTCAGTTTCATTAATTCGCCCTGGGAACATGAGCAGCTTGAAGATGTGCCCAAACTGATTATTCAGATACGTGGTAGTATGGTGATGCTATCACTTGAGCGTGCATCAAAACTTATTACCGCGTGTAATTCATTCATTGTTAACGAGCTGATTGACAAAAAAGATATTCCTAATCAGGGAACGCTGGATACCCTGGCGGATTCCATAACAAGTATTGAGTACTATCTTGAAGCGCTTGATGAAGATCGGCCTGATAGAGATTCGATTCTTGATATTGCGCAACGCAGTATAGAAAAACTTGGTTATCTTCCTGAAGGCATGGAGCCAGTTCCAGAAGAGAGTTTACCAACACGTCTTGCAGACGTTGTGCCAGAGCTGAAATCGAATGATGGTATTCAGATAACCGAGGTTAGCAGAGAAGAAACGATTCAGACCGATGACGATGTTGTTTCACTGGATGCTGAGTCGGCGCCTGAGGTAACAGAGGCAATAACTGAAGAAGATGCTCCACCTCTTGGTGATATGGTCTTAATTGATGATGTCGCTGAGGTTGAAGATCAGTCTGCATCAGTTGAGTCTGTGGATGTTGATACAACGCCAGAGTCAGTTGTAGAAGAGCCGCCCGCGATTATAGAGCAGGGTGCTTCCGCACCGATGCCACCGCCGATACAGCCGGTACGTTATGAATCACCATCGTCAGAAAATATGGAAGATATTGATGATGAGATTCTTGAAATTTTCCTTGAAGAAGCGGATGAGGAAATTGCAACAATACGAGAATATTTTCCCATCTGGAAGCAGAACCCAGAAGACAAGGATTCACTAAGCACTGTTCGACGCTCTTTTCACACGTTAAAAGGCAGTGGTCGTATGGTGGGCGCGACGGGTATTGGTGAATTTGCCTGGGCGTATGAAAACATGCTCAATCGTGTTATTGATCGAACCATCCCCACCTCACCTGATATGTTTTCACTGATTGAGTCTGGGCTGGATGCACTACCATCACTGGTTGAGCATTTCAAAGGTGGCAACGCCCCTGAAATGGATATCAATGCATTAATAAATAATGCAGATGAAATGGCGCGTTCAGGAAAGATGCCTCAAACAGAGGAGCTTACTATTGACCCCCCGGTCGTTTCCGGTGAGGCAGATGACGTCTCATCCACTGCGGCGTCTATAGCAGATAGTGAGTTTGATGAGATAGAAGCGGATGACAGTGATGAAGAAGATGAAGAAAATGTCATTGATCCGGTATTACTGGATATCTTCACCAAGGAATCGGCCCGTCATCTTGATGGTATAACGCATTTTGTCTCACAGTGTCGTCAGCAGGTTGAGTACTGCAATGTCGATGATGAATTCATTCGAGTAGTACATACACTCCATGGTAGTGCCCGCATGGCAGGTATCATGGAAATTGCCGATGTTAGTAGTTTGTTCGAACGTCTTATCAAGATACATCATAAAAATGGCGTACCTGTTGATGAAACCGCCTGCACACTTTTCCTACAGATTGTCGATTCAATTTCAGAACTTGTAACCATTCTGGATCAGCCTGATGCGGCGCTACCAGGTAAAGAAACATTATCTGCGGAACTGAAGAACCTGTTTGATGCACAGATCGCACTCGAGGAGCAGCAACAGGAAGCCATTCTCTCTGCCACGATGGCACCACAGGCAACTGATCAGGAAGATGCTACTCCAACAGAGGTTGAAGAATCCCAGGAGCCTGAAACTTCTCAACAGTCAGATGATGAATCAGACTCGATGCCTGAGTTCATTGCACAACCCATCGAAGAGCAACAGCATGATCAATCCATGGAAGGGGATAGTCAGGCAGATTATGACCAGGAGTTACTCGAAGTCTTTATAGAAGAAGGCATTGAGATCCTGGATGAAAGTGAAACAACACTACAAAACTGGATAAACAGCCAGGAAGATCGCCAGCACGTTGAGCAATTTCAGCGTGAAATGCATACGCTTAAAGGTGGTGCACGCATGGCGGGTGTAAATGCTATCGGTGATCTAAGCCACAGTATTGAAACGATGGTGATAGATGTCGTTGAAGG
>Ga0316207_10000578_pt1 | contig 55961 bp, 55 predicted proteins | sample 6weekpyrite_MG_FD_204943 | JGI IMG/M metagenome (GOLD analysis project Ga0316207, IMG submission 204943) | Microbial mat bacterial communities from mineral coupon in-situ incubated in ocean water Damariscotta River, Maine, United States -... | ecosystem: Environmental > Aquatic > Marine >...
ATAAAACGGTTACGTCGGGTGGCCTGCCCGGCAAATGTTACAGCCAGTCGCGCAGGATCGGGATCAGCGGCAGATCGGCAGGCGGCATCGGATAATCGCGCAGCCGGGCCGGGCGCACCCAGGCCAGCCGCTGGCCCTCTTGCGCGGTGACGATGCCTTGCCATTTCCGGCAGGCAAAGAGCGGCATCAAGAGGTGGAAATCAGCATAGCTATGGCTGGCAAATGTCAGCGGTGCCAGGCAGCTCTGCCAGGTGTCGATGCCCAGCTCCTCGTGCAATTCCCGGATCAACGCCGCCTCGGGCGTTTCGCCCGGCTCGACCTTGCCGCCGGGAAATTCCCACAGGCCAGCCATGGATTTGCCCTCGGGGCGTTCGGCCAGCAATACCCGGCCATCGGCGTCGATCAGCGCGACGGCAGAGACGAGCAGAGTTTTCACGACCGGTAATCCGCGTTGATGGTGATGTATTGATGCGTCAGATCACAGGTCCAGACGCTCGCCTGCCCTGCCCCAAGCCCCATATCGACGGCAATCACCAGTTCCTGACTGCGCATATAGGCGGCCCCGGCCTCCTCGGTATAGCTGTCGGCGACCCATCCTTTTTCGGCTACCAGAATATCGCCGAACCGGATGTTCAACAGATCCCGATCAGCCGCCGCCCCCGATTTGCCCACCGCCATGACCACCCGACCCCAATTGGGATCTTCGCCGGCAATGGCGGTTTTCACCAGCGGCGAATTGGCGATGGCGCGCGCGACCTTGTCGGCATCGGCCCCGGTCTCGGCCCCGGTGACCCGCACTTCGACCAGTTTCGTGGCCCCCTCACCGTCGCGCACGATCTGCAGCGCGAGATCCCGCAACACGCCCTGCAACGCCGCCGCAAAGGCGCGGCCCGCATCGCTGTCGGCCGAGGTGATCGGCGCATGTCCGGCGCGCCCCGTGGCCGCCACCATCACGCTGTCAGATGTAGATGTGTCGCTATCGACCGTCACCGCGTTGAAACTGGTTTTGACACCGGCGGCCAGCATGTCCTGCAACACCGGCTGCGCGATGGCGGCATCGGTAAAGATATAAGACAGCATCGTCGCCATATCGGGCGCGATCATGCCAGAGCCCTTGGCGAAACCGCCGATGCGCACAGAGTGACCGTCCAGATCAACCTGGGCCCAGGCCCCTTTGGCAAATGTATCGGTGGTCAGGATCGCCCCTGCGGCATCGGCCCAACGATCCGGCGCAAGCCCATCGCAAAGCGCTGTCATCGCATCGGTGATCTTTTGCGGCGGCAGCGGCTCGCCGATGACACCGGTCGAGGCGGAAAAGACATGCGCCTGCGGCAGGCCCATCAGGTCGGCCAGCGAACCGGTGATGTCATCGACGGTCTGCTGCCCGGCATGGCCGGTAAAGGCGTTGGAATTGCCCGCATTGACGATAATCGCCAGCCCCGCCTCGGGCACCGGCGGCAACGCGGCCAGCTTGGCCTCGCAATCCAGCACCGGGGCCGACCGGGTCGAGGACCGCGTAAAGACGCCCGCAATCACCGATCCCGGCACCAACTCGGCCAGCATGACATCGTCGCGCCCCCGGTATTTGACGCCCGCCGCCACGGCAGAAAGGCGCAACCCGGCAATGGCCGGGATCGTGGGAAAGCCCGATTTCGGAGCCAGCGGCGATACCGCGGGCCCCGGTTTCTGTGCAGAGGCCGCCGCACGCGCCGCTTTCAGCTTTTTCTTCAGCTTCCTGACACGCTTGACCAAGCGTGTGTTTTCAGCCGTCAATGCATCCCGCGTCTGTGCCATCTCTGCGCCTCAAAGCCTGTCGCGATCAGTTTTCCAGCAGATCGGTGCGACGGATCATCGCCGCATCCAGATCCAGATCCGGACGGTCGATCGCGGCGGTTTCGGTCAGCTCCGCGATATAGGCGTCAACGCGGGCCACGCGCACGGCTTCGGTCACCTCGGCGCGCACATCCTCCAGCGCGGGGGCCGCCTGCAGCCGGGTTTCGGTCAGCGTGATCACATGCCAGCCAAACTGCGTCAGGACCGGGGACGAAATTTCACCCACCTCCAGCGCGAACACGGCCTCTTCAAAATCCGGCACCATCATACCGGCCGAGAACCAGCCCAGCTGCCCGCCATTGGGACCCGACGGGCCGATCGAGCTTTCCTGCGCCAGCTCGGCAAAATCGGCACCACCTTCCAGCGCCTCGATCAGCGCCAGCGCCTCATCCTCGGTTTCAACCAGGATATGCGAGGCGTTGTATTCAGTGACCGGCTCGGCGGCACCATATTGCGCCTCATATTCGGCCTGCACCGCATCCTCGGGAACATCGGCATTGCCAACCACATCCAGCGCCATCGCTGCCAACAGGGCGCGGCGCTCGTTCTCCACGGCCAATTGCATCGACATGGTAATGCCATCCTCGCTGCTGCTGGCGACCACGGCCTGCTGCACCAGCTGTTCCAGAATACCCTCCAGCAACACTTCGTCGGGCAGCGCCTGATATTGCTCGGGCAGCTGCGAGCGCGCCACGATGACATGGCCCAGCGTGATCTCATTGCCATTGACCGTGGCCAACACGGTGCTGGCCTCCTGGGCGGCGGCGGGCGTGATCACGAGCGTGGCAAGCGCCACCCCGGCGAGAAGATTTCTGATCATGAGAGGGAAGTCCTATGTTGGATGGGCCAAGGCATCGCCTTTGGCCGCGTTGACACATTTCCGGCAGCCGCTTATGTCCCTGACGGGTTTTGCTTTGGGCTGGGCCTTACTTGGGGTCGTTTTAGACCGCTGCAAGCGGCCGAACAACCCGATGCCAACAGGATTGATGCCAGGTGCCCGTTTCCAGGGTGCAAATTTGCGGAAGGCGACAAAAAAAGATGCTTGGGCTAGGAACACTCGCAAAGAAGGTCTTTGGCACGCCCAATGACCGTAAAGTCAAAGCTGCCCGTCCGATCGTTGATCAGATCAACGCGCTCGAGCCCGAGTTTGAAAAGCTCACCGATACCGAGATCGTCGCCAAAACCGCCGATCTGCGGCTGCGCGCCCAAAATGGCGAAGCGCTGGACGATCTCTTGCCAGAAGCTTTCGCCAATTGCCGCGAGGCCGCGCGCCGCGCATTGGGCCTGCGCGCCTTTGACGTGCAGCTGTTGGGCGGTATTTTCATGCATCAGGGCAATATCGCCGAGATGAAAACCGGCGAGGGCAAAACCCTGGTCGCCACCTTCCCCGCCTATCTGAATGCGCTGTCTGGCAAGGGCGTGCATGTCGTTACGGTGAACGATTACCTGGCCAAGCGGGACGCCGAATGGATGGGCAAGGTCTATACCGCCCTGGGGCTGTCAACGGGCGTCGTTTATCCGCGCCAGCCCGACGCCGAAAAGCGCGACGCCTACGCCGCCGACATCACCTATGCCACCAATAATGAGCTTGGCTTTGACTATCTGCGCGACAACATGCGCGCATCGCTCAAGGAGATGGCGCAGCGCGGCCATAACTTTGCGATTGTCGATGAGGTCGACAGCATCCTGATCGACGAGGCGCGCACGCCCTTGATCATTTCGGGCCCGGCCGATGACCGATCAGAGCTCTATATTTCGATGAACGAGGTCATCCCGCATGTGCAGGACGACCATTACACCCATGACGAAAAAACCCGCGCGGTGACCTTCACCGACGAGGGCAACGAGTTCATGGAGCAAAAACTGCTGGAGGTCGGCATCCTGCCCGAAGGCCAGAGCCTTTATGACCCCGAATCGACCACCATCGTGCACCACGCAACCAATGCCCTGCGCGCGCATAAGGTCTTTACCCGCGACAAGGATTACATCGTGCGCGACGGCGAGGTTGTGCTGATCGACGAGTTTACCGGCCGCATGATGGCGGGCCGGCGCCTGTCGGACGGGTTGCACCAGGCCATCGAGGCCAAGGAAGGTGCCAATATCCAACCTGAAAACGTGACGCTGGCCAGCGTGACCTTCCAGAATTATTTCCGGCTTTATGACACGCTCTCGGGCATGACCGGCACCGCCGCCACCGAGGCCGAAGAATTTGCCTCGATCTACAGCCTTGGCGTGGTCGAGATCCCGACCAATCAGCCCGTCGCCCGCGAAGATGAGGATGACCGCGTCTATCGCACCGGTGGCGAAAAATACGCCGCCATCGTCGAACAGATCCGCGAGGCCCATGATCAGGGGCAACCGGTCCTGGTCGGGACCACCTCCATCGAGAAATCCGAGATGCTGAGCCGCCTGCTGACTGAGGCAAAACTGCCACATAACGTGCTGAATGCGCGCCAGCATGAGCAGGAGGCGCAGATCGTCGCCGATGCCGGCAAACTGGGTGCGGTGACCATCGCCACCAACATGGCCGGGCGCGGCACCGACATCAAACTGGGCGGCAATGTCGAGTTCAAGATCATGGAAGCCATCGCCGCCGACCCGGAGGCCAATCCCGACGAGATCCGCGCGCGGATCGAAGAGGGGCACGAGGGCGATGAAGAGGCGGTGAAGGCCGCCGGTGGTCTGTACGTTCTGGCCACCGAACGCCATGAAAGCCGCCGCATCGACAACCAGCTGCGCGGCCGGTCAGGGCGTCAGGGCGACCCCGGCAAATCCAGCTTCTTCCTCAGCCTCGAAGATGACCTGATGCGCATTTTCGGCTCTGAACGGCTCGATAAGATGCTGTCGACGCTGGGCATGGAGGAAGGCGAGGCCATCATTCATCCTTGGGTCAACAAATCGCTGGAACGTGCGCAGGCCAAGGTCGAGGGCCGCAATTTCGACATCCGCAAACAGCTGCTGAAATTCGACGATGTGATGAATGATCAGCGCAAGGCCATCTTTGGCCAGCGGCTTGAGATCATGGCCGCCGAGGATATCAACGATGTCGCCCAGGATATGCGCCATCAGGTCGTCGATGACATGATCGAACAGTTCATGCCGCCGAAATCCTACGCCGACCAATGGGATACCGACGGGTTGAACGAGGCGATCAAACAGGCACTGACGCTGGATCTGCCGATCGGTGACTGGTCCGACGAAGAAGGCGTCGATGATGAGGATATCCGCGAACGGATCGTGACCGCCGCCGATGAATTCATGGCCAAGAAGGCGGTGGATTTCGGACCCGACAACATGCGCCAGATCGAAAAGCAGCTTTTGTTGCAGACCATCGATGCGAAATGGCGCGAACATCTGGTGACGCTGGAACATCTGCGCTCGGTCGTGGGGTTTCGCGGCTATGCCCAGCGCGACCCGCTCAATGAATACAAGACCGAGAGCTTTCAGCTCTTTGAAAGCATGCTGGACGGGTTGCGCGCCGATGTGACCGAGAAGCTCAGCCGCATTCAGCCTCTGTCGCCCGAACAACAGGCCGAGATGATCCGCCAGATGCAGGAACGTCAGGCCGCAGCCCAGGCCGCCGCTGATGCGGCCGCCAACCCCGCGCCCAAGCCAGAGGCACAGGCAGCAGGATTTGACGAAGCAGATCAGTCCACCTGGGGCAATCCGGGCCGCAACGATCCCTGCCCCTGCGGGACGGGCAAGAAGTTCAAGCATTGCCACGGGCGCCTGACCTGAGCCGCAACTGATATGCCCGCGCCACACCCGGGGCGCGGGTATTTCCCCTGGATTACCGCTTGAGTTCCGCATTCTTGCCCCAATTAGAGGCGATTGTTTTCGGCAGAAAACCCGGAGACAGCTATGTTGATGACCCGAAAAGCAGCGATTGCTCTCAGCCTTGGGCTTGGTATCGTCGGCGCCGCCGCGCTCTACGGTCAATCGAATGGTTTTTCCCTGCGGGGCGGCTCTGCCGCCGAACCCGCAGCCGCGCCCGCCATCGCCGCCGCGCCGGAAACGCCGGATCTGACACCTGCCAGCACCGCGATGCGATTCACGGCCGCCGACGCAGCCGCGTCACCGGCCGAAGCAGCGCTGGTTCTGCCATCGGACGCGCCCGCGATGCAGCCCCTGGCCATCCCCGGGGCTGCCTTGCCTCAACGTCTGGCCCAGGCCGACCCCGCACAACCGGTCATGACCGATCAACCGCTCAGCCCCTTTGGCCTGCCCTGCGGGTTGACGGTCACCACCGAGGCACAGCCAGCCGCGATGGTCGCCCTTGATATCATGGATCCATGCCAGCCAAACGCCCGCGTCGTGGTCGAACATTCGGGCTTGAACCTGACCGGACAAACCGATGCGATGGGCATCCTGACGATGGATATCCCGGCCTTCGAAAGCCCCGCCTTCTTTACCGTGCGCATGCCAGATGGCGCGACGGCTTCGGCGCTCGCCGGCCTGCCCGACATCGCCAATTATGCCCGCGTCGGCGTGCAGTGGCAGGAGGACCGCGCGCTTGAACTGCACGCGATGGAATTTGGGGCCACCTATGGCGAGCCCGGCCATATCTGGCGCGACAATCGTGGTTCCATCGCGCGGGCCGAGGACGGCGAGGGCGGCTTTATGACCTATCTGGGCAGCGCCACAGTCGAAAACCCGATGTTGGCCGAGATCTACACCTTCCCCCGCGACACGCTCGATAGCGACGGCACAGTGCGCCTGTCCATCGAGGCCCCGGTCACCGCCGCCAATTGCGGCCAGGACACGCTGGCCCGCACCCTCGAAACCGATACTGACGGTAATGTCGCGGTGATCGAGTTGACGTTTACCGTGCCGGATTGCGATGCAATCGGTGAATATCTGCTGTTGCAAAATCTGTTGCAGGACCTGAGAGTCGCCGCCAACTGAGAACCTAACCGGCGCGCGCACCCCATGCACATTCATGCAAGGGCGGCTGTCATGGCCGCCCTTTTGTTTCTGATCTCCGGCTTTGCCGCCGCTGCGCAGGATGTATCCTTGCGCAGCCATGATGGCAGCGTCGAGCTGGACGGATCCCTGATCGGATTTGACGGCGAATTTTATCGGATCGAGACGATCTACGGCCCGCTTACCATCAACGCCGAAGGCGTCACCTGCCGCGGCCCAGGCTGCCCCGATCTGGAAAATTTCGTGGCCGAGATCCGCTTTGCCGGGGCGGTCGCGATCACCGAACAGCTTTTCCCGGCCCTGATCGAACGCTTTGCCGGCAGCCGCAATTATACCCTGCGCCGGGAGATTCTGGATGCCAACCGGTCGGTGTTTTCCCTGATCCGCGCCGATGGCGGCGTGGCCGGGCGGTTTTATGTGACCGGCACCAGCACCGATGCGGGGCTGGCCGCGTTGTTGGGGCGCGAAGCCGATATCGCGCTGGCCACGCGACAGCCCGACCCGGTCGAGGCCGCCGCCGCGCGGGCCGCCGATCAGGGCGAATTGTCGATGGTGGCGCGCAGCCGTATCCTGGGGCTCGACGCCCTGGTGCCGCTGGTCGCACCGGGCAACCCGGTTGGGGCGCTGTCACTTGAGGATCTGGCCCGGGTCTTTGCCGGCGAGATTACCAATTGGCAGGACCTTGGCGGGCCGGATGCGCCGATTGCCGTGCACTTAATGGATGTCGCCACCGGCCATGCGCAGGATGTTGCAGCCCGGGTTCTGGCCCCGTTCGACCTGGTGCCGATGGCGGGGATCACCCGCCACAGCAGCACCGCTGGTCTGGCCGACGCGGTGGCGCAGGATCCCTTCGCCATCGGCATCGGCAGCTACTCCGAGACCGGCAATGCCCGGATGCTGCCGCTGCAAGGGTCTTGCGGCTACCTGCAAGCGGCCACGCCCGACAGCCTCAAGGCCGAGGATTACCCGCTGACCGCGCCGATGTTTCTCTATCTGCCAGTGCGCCGGATGCCACAGCTGGGCCGCGAATTTCTTGCGTTTTTCGGCAGTCAGGAGGCCGACCGCGTGATCCGCAGGCTTGGCTTTGTCAATCAGGCGATCACCGCGCTGCCGCTGGGCGCACAGGGGGACCGACTGGCCAACGCCGTGGTGGCGGCAGGTGACGAGATCGCGCTTGAGGATCTGCAGCACATGATTGGGGCCATGTCGGGCGCCGAGCGGCTGTCGCCGACCTTTCGCTTTGGCGACGGCACAACCGAGCTGGACGCCTATTCACTGGCCGCGGTGGCGCGGCTGGCCCGCGCCATCGAACGGGGGGCCTATGATGGCCGTGAACTGGTCTTTGCCGGGTTTTCCGACGGCCAGGGCCGGGCCGATGCCAATCTGCGGCTGGCGCGGGGCCGGGCCGAGGCGGTGCGCTTGGCCGTTATCGCGGCCGCATCGGGCGGCGACCTGAACCGTGTGCGTCTGCGGGTGTCGGCCTTTGGCGAGGCGTTGCCGATGGCCTGCGACGACACCGCCGCGGGCCGCGCCGTGAACCGGCGGGTCGAGGTCTGGCTGCGATAAGGGTTTCGGGATGAGCGATACATTGCGCGAAACGCTTCTGGCCTGTGAAACCGGCGTCTGGGATGCGCTCGTCACAGGCGACAGCGCGGCAGACAGCGCCGCCTTGGCAGAAGATTTCCTCGGCGTTTATCCGGACGGGTTTTCCGGCAAGGCCGAACATGTTGCACAACTGGCCGCCGGTCCCTCGGTCCGGCAATTTGAACTGTCGGATGTGCGGATTATCCCGCTCGGCCCGGATCACGCCGCCATCGTCTATTGCGCCGATTTTGTCGGGTTGGGAAAGGATGAGGCATCGCGGATGTATGTCACCTCGATCTGGCAGGCCCAAGGCGGGCGCTGGCTCAACATCCACAGTCAGGACACGCCGGCGGGCGGGCAGGCCGGTGTGGATTGGATCTGAACCCCCGAGGCTACAAATACCCCCCGCTGCGAAAGCTGAGTTCCGATGCCTTGCCGATGATCAGATGATCATGGATCGCGATGCCCAGGACTTCGGCAGCATCGCGGATTGCATAGGTCATGGTGATATCGGCCTCGGACGGGGTCGGGTCGCCCGAGGGGTGATTGTGGACAAGGATCAGGGCGCTTGCGTTCAGCTCCAGCGCGCGCTTCACGACCTCTCGCGGATAGACGGGCACATGATCGATCGTGCCGCGCTGCTGTTCCTCATCGGCGATCAGCACATTCTTGCGATCCAGATACAGCACCCGAAACTGTTCGATTTCCTGATGCGCCATCGCCGTCTGGCAATAGGTCAGCAGACTGTGCCACGATGACAGGACCGGCTTTTTGATGATCCGTGCACGGGCCATGCGGTGGCCCACCGCCTCCATCAGTTTCAGCTCGAACACGACGGCGTCACCGACGCCCTGCACATCCTTCAGCCGCGCGGGCGGGGCGGCGATGACATGGTTGAGATCGCCAAACGCCTTGAGCAATCGCTTGGCCAGCGGCTTGGTATCGCCCCGGCGGATGGCGCGAAACAGGATCATTTCCAGCAATTCGTAATCAGGAACTGCCTGCGCGCCGCCTTCGGTAAACCGCTGGCGCAGGCGCAGGCGATGGTTCTTGCGGTGATCCTCGCCCAGATCGGCACCGGGGTCGCGGCGCGGGCCCCGCGCCACAACGGGACTGTCGCCCAGATCAAACCCGGGCTGGGGTGCCTCGCAGAATCGGTCAAGGGAACGGGTCATGCCCACGACCATGGCGCAACATGGGTTAACGATAGGTTAGGGATAAACCCAGGAGTTCAGCACCCGCCCGGTCAGCGACGCGGCCAGCGTTTCGCCGTCGTTTACCGGCACCAGCGACAGGTTGATATTGGAAATGGTGAAATATCCCTCGGGCCGGTCGGGATGCAGCATCATCGTCAGGCGCACCAACATCGGGCCAATTGCCGGATCGTTATAGGTGCCCACCAGATGCACGCCGGTGACATCGCCGAAATCGATCTGCTCGATAGCCAGGATCTGCGGATCGTCAAACCCTGCCACGGCCTGCGGGAAAACCTGATCCTGTAACGCGCGCGCGGCGATCTGGACACGCGTCAGCGTGGGGTCCTGGGCGGTTGCGGCCAACGATATGCTCGCGGGCACCACCTGGATGTTTTCCAGAAACTGGCGCGGCTCCGCCTCGGTGGCAAAGGTGAACTTGACGAAGGCCCCGCCATCGGGCTGACCATCCGCGATCAGCACCACGCCGTCACGATCCGGCACCGATACCGAAAACGGCACCGACACGTCGATGCCGAACTCTTCGGTATAGCTGTCGTCGAAATTGAACGTGCGCTCTACATAGAGGCCTTCAAACTCAAAGAGGTTGAAATCGATCTGCGCGGAAGCGCTTTGCGCCAGCGCCGCGCCGGTCACGCCGGCAAGCATCGCGCCCGCGGCCAGAAATGTCTTGAACGTCACAATAAATCTCCTGCCAAAATTCGCCCCACCCTATGGCCGGGCGCGCCCGGGCGTCAAATCAGCCGTTATAGGTGGGGTGAAACTTGTCCCCGGGCGACAGGGTAAAGATCTCATACCCGTCCGCTGTCACGCCGATGGAATGCTCGAACTGGGCGCTCAGGCTCTTGTCGCGGGTCACGGCGGTCCAGTCATCGGCCAGAACCTTGGTCTCGGCGCGGCCCAGATTGACCATGGGCTCGATGGTAAAGAACATGCCCTCCTCCAGCACCGGGCCGGTACCGGGACGCCCGTAATGCAGCACATTGGGCGGCGCGTGAAACACCTGGCCCAGCCCGTGACCGCAAAAATCGCGCACCACCGACATGCGGCACCCCTCGACGAAGCTCTGAATGGCATAGCCAATATCGCCAAAGGTCTTGCCGGGCCTGACCGTCTCGATCCCCTTGAAAAGCGCATCATGCGTGACCTGCACCAGCCGCTCGGCCTTGCGCGGCATCCGTCCGGCCACGAACATGCGGGACGTATCGCCAAACCAGCCATCCACGATCACGGTGACATCGATATTGAGGATATCGCCATCCTTCAGCACCTTGGTGCCGGGAATGCCATGGCAGACGACATGATTGACGCTGATGCAACTGGCGTGCTGATACCCTTTGTAGCCGATCGTCGCCGAGGTTGCCCCAGCCTCGTTCACCATCGCCTCGATCGCGGCATCAATCGCGACGGTGGTGGCCCCGGGCACAACATGGGCGATGATGTCATCAAGGATCTGCGCCGCCAGCGCCCCGGCACGGCGCATACCGTCGAAATCATCGGGTGTGTGAATGCGGATGCCGTCGCGCGTCAGCCGGCCTTTGAAATCGTCCAATGGGTCTCTCCACCTCGGGTGTCAGGGGTTAAATAGGCCAAGCCGACGCAGGATTCCAGTGATGGAAATGCGCGCCATGTTGGCATCTGGCGCGGCACGGCGCGGCACGATAGGCTGAACCGCGCGAGACAGAGGGGCACGCATATGGCAAATCCAACCGCGGCAATGCTGGTCATCGGGGATGAGATCCTGTCCGGGCGCACCCGCGACACCAACACCAACCACCTGGCGCAGGAGCTGACCTCGCACGGGATCGGCCTGGCCGAAGCGCGGCTGGTGCCCGACGAGATCCCGGTGATCGCCGAAGCAGTACAAAGCCTGGCCGCCGCCTATGACCATGTCTTTACCTCGGGCGGGATCGGCCCGACCCATGATGACATCACCGCCGATGCCATTGCCACAGCCTTTGATGTGGCGCTCGATGTGCGCGCGGATGCACGGGCGCTGATGCAGGCCCATTACGACAGCTCGGGGATGGAACTGAACGCCGCCCGCCTGCGCATGGCACGCATTCCCGAAGGGGCCACGCTGATCGACAATCCGGTCTCGATCGCGCCGGGCTTCACGATCCGCAATGTGCATGTGATGGCCGGGGTGCCTGCGGTGTTTCAGGCCATGGTGGCCAGCGTGATCCCGACCCTGACAGGCGGCGCGCAGATCCTGAGCCAGAGCCTGCGCGTGCTGCGCGGCGAAGGCGATATCGCCGGGCCGCTGGCCGAGGTCGCCGCCGCCCATCCCGAGGTCTCGATCGGGTCCTACCCGTTCACCCGCGACGGCGTGTTCGGATCCAACATCGTGGTGCGCAGCACCGACGGGGCCGCCGTGGACGTCGTGGTCACAACCCTTGCGCGCCTCTTTCACGTCCGGCAATGACCCTGACCGAGGACGCCCTTTTTGACGCGGTCGAGGCGACCTGGCCCGCCGCCGCCTATCACCGGCATGGCCCCTGCCTGCTGCGCGAGGGGCGGGGCGGCGGCAAACGTGTCTCGTCGATCAGCGTCGATACCGGCTGGACCCGCGATGATATTGCCGGGGCCGAGCGCGCCTGCACCGATCTGGGGCAGGACCGGCTGTTCCAGCTGCGCCGGGGGCAAACGGATCTGGATGCAGACCTCGCCGCGCGCGGCTATGACCTTGTCGATCCCGTCGATCTGCTGGTCGCGCCGGTTGCAGCGCTGACCGCCGATCTGGGCCGGCTCGATACCCTGCCCGCCTGGCCGCCGCTTGCGGTGCAGGCCGAGATCTGGGCCGCAGGCGGCATCGGCCCCGCGCGTCTGGCCGTGATGGACCGCGCCACGGCCCCGAAAACCGCCATCTTGGGCCGCCATAACGATCATCCGGTGGCGACCGCCTTTATCGCCTGCCACGGGCCCATCGCCATGCTGCACGCGCTGGAGGTCACGCCCGAGGCCCGCAGACAGGGCATCGCCCGCATAATGATGCAAGGAGCCGCCAACTGGGCGGCGCGTCAGGGTGCGCAAGATCTTGCCGTTTTAGTTGTCAAAACCAACCAACCGGCGCAAAACCTGTATAAGTCACTGGGAATGGCCGCTCTGGGGCACTATTTCTATAGAATAAAAAGAGGCTGAGCCGTTATGAAACCCGACCCGAACGCCACCGCGCTGGATCTGCCGCCGATGGAGCCGCTGCCCGAAGGCATGCAGAAATATTTCGACATCTGCGCCGAGAAACTGGGCCTTATTCCCAATGTTCTGGCCGCCTATGCGTTCGACGCCGACAAGCTCAACGCCTTCACCGGGCTCTACAATGACCTGATGCTTGGCGACAGCGCCCTCAGCAAACTGGAGCGTGAGATGATCGCGGTCGCGGTCTCCTCGGTCAATCGCTGCTTTTACTGCCTGGTGGCGCATGGGCAGGCGGTGCGGCAATTATCCGGCGACCCCGCATTGGGTGAGGCGCTGGTGATGAATTACCGGGTCGCCCCGCTGGATGCGCGCCACCGCGCCATGCTGGATTTCGCGGTGCAGATGACCGAAGCCAGCTTCCGGATCGAAGACTCCGACCGCCAGGCGCTGCGCGATGTCGGATTTTCCGACCGCGACATCTGGGATATCGCCGCTGTCGCCTCGTTCTTCAACATGACCAACCGGATGGCCTCGGCGGTCGATATGCGCCCGAACGCGGATTACCACGGCCAGAACCGGTGATCAGGGCGGCGCTCATATCGCTTTTCGCGCTGGCGCTGCCCGCCGCCGCGCTGGAACTGGAATTGCCCGGCGCGTCCACCTTGGCGCTGTCGGAAACCGAAAGCGCCACCAGCTACAGCCTGCCGGTGTCACCGTGGCTCGGCACCGGGGCCGAAATGCTGGTGGTCGAGGGCGCGCTGTCGCGCTCCGTCTGGCAGGTGGCCGATTACAGCGGCACGGCCACACAGCTGATGGCGGCGCTGCGCACACAGCTGGAGGCCGCGGGCTATGAGGCAGTGTTTGCCTGCGATGCCACGCTTTGCGGCGGCTTCGATTTCCGCTTTGCCATGGATGTCACGCCCGAACCGGTCATGCATGTCGATCTGGGCGATTTCTCGTATCTGGTGGCCCGCGCCGAGATGGAGGAAGGCACCGATTACATCGCCCTGGTCACATCGCGCGGCGGCAGCCGGGGTTTCGTGCATATGGTGCGCATCAGCCCCGCCGATATGGCCCCGGTCGATGTGGCGGTATCCACCCGGTCGCCCGATGGCGATCAGGTCATCGACCTGCATGAAAACCTGGACCTGCTTGGCACCGCAACGCTGGCCGATCTGCAATTTGCCACCGGATCGGCGACGCTCTCGGATCGCGAGTACCCGTCGCTGGTGTCGCTGGCCGCCTATCTGGCCGAACATCCCGAGATCCGCGTTGTTTTGGTGGGCCATACCGATGCCGAGGGCTCGCTTGAGGGTAATATCGCGCTCAGCCGCGCCCGGGCGGGTGCGGTGCGTGAATATCTGATCGACCGACTGGCGGTCGCGCCCGACCAGATGGCTGCCGAGGGGGTCGGATATCTGGCCCCGCGCGCCGATAATGCCAGCGATGAGGGGCGCCAGCAAAACCGCCGCGTCGAGGTTGTGATCACCTCGATCCAATAGGGGCGATACGGGCACACAAAAAAGAGCGCCGTTCACGATGCAGAGACCGTGATCAGCGCCCAAAGGTGCCCCGGGTCGGACAAACGCGGGGTGGCATGAACTGTTAGATGTTTTGGCAGGTCACCACTCGTCAGGCCCCTTTTCGCGGAATTTATCGACCAGAAAATCGATAAAGGCGCGGACCTTGGGCTGCGTGTAGCGCCCCGGCGGGTAGACGGCATAGATCCCTTGCGTTTCGACCGGCAGATCGGGGATGGCATCCTCAAGCAGACCCTCGCGCAGGTAATCGGCATAAAGGAACGACGGCAGGTAGGCGATGCCAAGCCCGCCGACGGCAGCATTCAAGAGCGACTGGCCGTCATTGACAGTCAGCGACCCGGCGGTGCGGACCTGACGTTTCTCACCTGATGGCGCGGTGATTTTCCACACATTGCCCGCCGCCTGGTTGGAATAATGCAGCAGCTTGTGATCGTTCAGATCGTCGATCTTGTGCGGACGGCCGAATTTCTTGAAATAATCGGGGCTCGCGATCATCCGCTTGGTAGTCTCGGTCAGCTTGCGCGCACGCAAGGAGCTATCCTCAAGCTCACCCACGCGGATGGCCATGTCGAACCCTTCGCTGATCAGCTCGACATAGCGGTTGTTCAGCACCATGTTGACGGTGATGTCGGGGTATTCATGCAGAAACCCGCCCAGAATCGGCGACAGGTGATTGACGCCAAAATCGGTCGCCACGGAAACCCGCAGCATGCCCGATGGGGCCGATTGCATGGCTGTCACCAGCGCATCGGCCTCGCCTGCGTCATTCAACACCCGGCGGGCGCGGTCATAATAGGCCAACCCGATCTCGGTGGGGCTTACGCGGCGTGTGGTGCGGTTCAAGAGCCGGGCCCCGAGGCGCGTTTCGAGGCTGGACACATGTTTCGACACGGCCGATTTGGAGATGCCCATTTTCCTGGCCGCGTCCGTGAACCCGCCCTGATCCACAACCGTGGCGAAGGCTTCCATTTCCGTAAGACGGTCCATTGGTTTTACCTGCAATCAATATACTTTCTGACAACAGGTATCGTTTCCAAATGCGGCGCGATTGCGGAGCGCGACGGGCCAAACGCGGGTAATACAGAGGATCGTTAATGGCGCAGCACCACCGATTGTGGCGGCTTGCGCGACAATCAATGTGATCTGTGGCGATTGATGCCACAATGGTTGATAATTGGTTACTTCCTACAGCAGTCACACCGCCCAGATTGGAAACGGTCCCGCACAATCAGGGTCAGAGCTTTGCCGCCAGCCGCGCCCCCTGATCGATGGCGCGCTTGGCATCCAGCTCCGCCGCGACATCCGCGCCGCCGATGACATGCGCCGCGATCCCGGCGGCCTGCAACTGATCGGCAAGGCTCCGGTTCGGCAGTTGCCCGGCGCAGAGCACGATACTGTCAGCCGCAATCAGCGTGGGCCGCTCACGCGCCTCACCAAAGCTGACATGCAGCCCGTCGGCGTCAATGCGCTCGTAATTCACGCCCGCCACCATCTGCACCTCTTTCATCTTCAAAGCAGCGCGGTGGATCCAGCCCGTCGTCTTGCCCAACCGCTTGCCCGGTTTCTCGGGCTTGCGCTGCAGCAGCGTGACCTGCCGGGCCGGGGCCTCGGGGCGCGGGCCTTCGGGGGCGACGCCGCCACGATCCTCCTCGGGGTCGCTCACCCCCCATTCGCGTTTCCACAGCGCCAGATCCTCGGTCGGGCTGTCGCCGGCATGGACCAGATATTCGGCCACATCGAACCCGATGCCACCGGCCCCGATCACCGCAACCCGGTCGCCCACCGGGGCCTTGTGCAGCAGCACATCAATGTAGGACAGCACATTGGCCCCATCCTGACCGGGAATACCGGGGTCGCGCGGGGTGATGCCGGTGGCGATGATGACCTCGTCAAAGCCCGCCAGATCCTGGGGCCCGGCCTCGACCCCTAACCGCAGATCGACACCCGCCCGGTCCACCATATTGCCAAACCAGTCGACCAGCCCGTGAAATTCCTCTTTCCCCGGGATCTCGCGCGCCATGTTCAGCTGCCCGCCGACGCGCGTGGATTTATCAAAGAGCGTCACCTTATGGCCGCGCTCTGCCGCGATGATCGCGGTCATCAGCCCCGCCGCCCCCGCGCCGACAATGCCGATGGATTTCGGAACCGCGGTGGGCTCATAGCGCAGCTCGGTCTCATGGCAGGCGCGCGGATTGACCAGGCACGAGGTCAGCTTGCCGCTGAATGTATGATCCAGACAGGCCTGATTGCAGGCGATGCAGGGTGCAATTTCATCGGCGCGGCCCGCCGCCGCTTTGGTGACGAAGTCTGCGTCCGCCAGAAACGGCCGCGCCATCGACACCATATCGGCGCATCCCGTCGCCAGCACATCCTCGGCCACATCGGGCGCATTGATCCGGTTCGAGGTGATGACCGGGATCCCCACCTGCCCCATCAGCTTTTTCGTGACCCAGGCAAACGCCTTGCGCGGCACCGATGTGGCGATGGTCGGAATGCGTGCTTCGTGCCAGCCGATACCGGTATTGATGATCGTGGCCCCGGCTTTTTCAATCTCCTTGGCCAGCTGCACCACCTCGTCAAAGGTCGATCCGTCGGGAATGAGGTCGATCATCGAAAGCCGGTAGATCAGGATGAAATCGGGGCCCACCGCATCGCGCACCCGTTTCACCACCTCGATCGGCAGGCGCATCCGGTTGTCATATGAGCCGCCCCAGCGGTCGGTGCGTTTATTGGTATGGGTGACCAGAAACTGGTTGAGGAAATACCCCTCCGACCCCATCACCTCGACCCCGTCATAGCCCGCTTGCTTCGCCCGCACGGCTGCGGTCACGATATCGGCGATCTGCTTTTCGATGCCCGCCTCATCCAGCTCCTTCGGCGGAAAGGGTGAGATCGGCGATTTGACGGCCGAGGCCGAAACACATTCCGGCCCATAAGCATAGCGCCCGGCATGCAGGATCTGCATCGCGATCTTGCCACCCTCGGCATGGACGGCATCGGTGATCACGCGATGATTGGCGATGTCCTGATCATCAAACAGACCCGCCGCGCCGGGAAACACGCCGCCCTCACGGTTGGGGGCCATGCCGCCCGTCACGATCAGCGCCGCCCCCCCGCGCGCACGTTCCGCATAAAACGTGGCCACGCGCGGCCAATCCTTGGTCTCCTCCAACCCGGTATGCATCGAGCCCATCAGCACGCGGTTTTTCAACGTGGTAAAGCCCAGATCGAGCGGGGCCAGAAGATGCGGATAGGTGGCGTGTGTCATGGCAGGTCCCCTTTGTCGCCAAAATGGCGCGGGCGGGCCCGGCTGTCACGCCCTACGCGGCGTCATTGGGAATTTTCCGGTCAATCGGTGCCGCTTTCCACGCAATGGCGCCGAAACGCGCGTTTCAAGAGCTCAAGCTCCTCGCGCAGCAACAACATTTCAGCCCGGATATCCTGCTCCAGCGGTTCACCCGCCAGGATCGTGATCCGGTCCAGCGCCTCACCATCGGCCGCACTGCGCAGCGTTATCATCTGGACGCCATCCGAAATGGTCGCGGCGGGAATATCGAACCCCGCCAGATGATGGCCCGGATGGCTTTCCATCTCGCTCAGCTCAACATGACCCAACACGCGATCCAAATGCACCGCCTCGATCACCGGGGGGGTGCCCGAACAGGCCAGAACACCTTCGTAGCGGCCGGATGTCAGGCGGGTCTTGGTCAGGGTGATCTCTGCCATCTTGAGGCTCTCTTTACAGATCGGCGCGCGGCGCGCGGGTCAGGGTCAGATCATGCAATGTGACCTGATTCATGCCGGGATTGTCAAAGATCAGATCGATCCAGATCTTCTCAACCCGTTTTTCATTGATGTTCGAATAGGCCAGATCAAACTCTGCCAGGCCGTGTTGTTCACCAAACTCCACCTGACGCACGATCTGCTCGGTATTGGGTCCGTGTTGCACGTTCAGCCTGGCATAAACCTCGATCGGGTTTTCACGGGTCATTTCGGCGCGCAGGGAAAAGAAATGATTGCGCGAGATCCGCCACAGCGCAGCTTCGGGCAATGTCAGCACCAGCGACAGGAACGACCCGTCAAAGCGATAGACATCGATCTGGTTGGCATAGCCGGCCGCCGCGCCCGGCACGTCATTGCGAAATTGGCGCAGGCAGATCTCGGACTCGGCGCAATCGTGAAACAAGGTGACATGCTCGGACAAGCTGCATGGCGACGGTGCCCCGACCGTGCCGCGCCGATCGCCCGGCGCGCACCAGGGATCGGGGCGCCAGGCCCAATCGCATTGATCAGGGTGCCGGATGCCGCCTTGCGGATCGGCCACCAGCGCCGCCCCGGTCGCGACAGACAGCTTATCCAGACGCCGCCGCAACCGTTGCGCGGTGCTGTTCAATGCTGTCAGCTCCTCAGCCGGCATTTTCGGCGCGCGTTCCGCCAGATCGGCCCATGTCTGAACCGATCTGCGCAATATCCGCCTTTCAAGAAACCCGCTCATGCCCCTGTGCTTTCGTGCTTGTGATGTTGGCCTTGCCGGGTTTTATCCCGATCCTGTTACCGGCCCAGTATCCTTCGAAACAGCCCAACATTCCAGAGCGTTCCATCGACCGAAGGCGGCGCGGCGGCAGGTTGCGCAGCCGGGGCCACCGCCGGCACCGCCGCAAAGGGTGGCGGCTCACGCTCGGCATTGGCCCCGATCACGGCATTCGTAAAGCTCTGCAAGGCGGCCAGCCCGTGCTCGGACCCATCCGTTGCGGCCTCGGTTTCCAGCACGGTCAACGTGGCAATGCGCGGCCCGACATCGAGATAGGATCGCCAATAGACCTCGGACACATCCTCGATCTCGCCGGCGCTCGTGTCGCGTGCATGCAGGTAATAGACATCGCCCTGAAAGAAACTGTCGATGATTTCGACACTGTCGGGATCGCCCCCGCGGCTGAGCAGTTGGCGCCCCTCTTCGGATTGGAAAAACCGGTCAAGCTCGGGGATCGACTCGCGCAAAGACTGACCCAGACCCGCCTCCGAGATCGAGGCGGTCAGGACCGCCTGCACCTCGGGCTGCGCCTCACCCCGACGTTCCGAGATCACGGCGCAATTGCCCAACAGCACAAAGGCGGTATCGGCCTGTTCCTCGGTCGAGGTCGGATCAATGCAGAACCCGCGCGGCCCGGTAACGATGACCTGATCGCTGGTCACTGCGATCTGGCTCATCGGCGGCGGGCCCTGGGGGCGCAGAGGCCCCAACCCGCCACATGCCGCCACCAGCGTCGTCAGAAACAGCGCCGCGGTGTTGGCCCTAGAGGTCCATATAGACATGGCGTTCCTCTTTGGCCCCGGGATGGGTCACCGCGCCATACCGGGCCGAGCCGACAAGCTGCGCATATTTCCACAACGCGCCCGAGGCATAGAGGGTCTCTTTCGGACCCGCCCAGGCCGCCTTGCGCGCCGCCAGCACATCATCGCCCAGCGCCACCGACAATTCGCCGGTTTTGGCATTGATGGTGATCACATCGCCATCCTGCAACAACGCGATGGGGCCGCAATGGGCCGCCTCGGGGCCGACATGGCCGACACAGAACCCGCGCGTGGCACCGGAAAACCGGCCATCGGTGATCAGCGCCACCTTCTTGCCCATGCCCTGACCGCTGAGCGCCGCGGTGGTGGCCAGCATCTCGCGCATGCCGGGGCCGCCTGCCGGGCCTTCGTTGCGGATGACCAGCACTTCGCCTTCCTTGTAACTGCGCGCCTTGACGGCCTCGAACGCCTCTTCCTCGCACTCAAAGACACGCGCGGGGCCGGTAAAGACCTGCTCTTCATCGCTCATGCCCGCGACCTTCACGATGGCTCCGTCGGGCGCAAGATTGCCCTTCAGCCCGACAACGCCGCCGGTTTCGGTGATCGGGGTGGCGACGGGGTAGATCACGGTGCCATCGGCCTCGGCCTCGATCTGGTCCAGCTCTTCGCCCATCGCCCTGCCCGATGCGGTCATGCAATCCTCATGGATCAGCCCGGCCTTGCGCAGCTCTTTCATCACCACCGGCACGCCGCCCGCCTCATAAAGATCCTTGGCCACATATTGCCCGCCCGGTTTCAGATCGACGAAATAGGGCGTGTCGCGGAAGATCTCGCAGACATCATCAAGGTTGAATTCGATCCCCGCCTCATGCGCGATCGCGGGCAGATGCAGCCCGGCATTGGTCGATCCGCCGGTGCAGGCCACGATCCGGGCCGCGTTTTCCAGCGATTTCCGGGTCACGATATCGCGGGCGCGGATGTTTTTTTCCAAAAGGTTCATCACCGCCGCGCCCGAGGCCGTGCCATAGGCATCGCGGCTTTCATAAGGTGCCGGCGCGCCCGAGGAATTCATCAGCGCAAGCCCGATCGCCTCGGACACGCAGGCCATGGTGTTGGCGGTGAACTGCCCGCCACAGGCCCCGGCCGACGGGCAGGCGACCTTTTCCAGCGCCGTCAGCTCCTCGTCCGAGTTCTGACCCGCCTGATAGCGGCCCACCGCCTCGAACACGTCCTGCACCGTCACATCGCGGCCCTGAAACCGCCCCGGCAGGATCGACCCGCCATAGATAAACACGGAGGGCACATTCAGCCGCACCATCGCCATCATCATCCCCGGCAGCGATTTGTCACAGCCGGCAAGACCGACCAGCGCATCATAGCAATGGCCGCGCATCGTCAGTTCGACCGTATCGGTAATGGCATCGCGGCTGGCCAGGCTCGACCGCATCCCCTCATGCCCCATGGCGATGCCATCGGTGACGGTGATGGTGGTAAATTCGCGCGGCGTGCCATTGGCATGCTTGACGCCCAGCTTCACCGATTGCGCCTGACGGTTCAGCGCGATGTTGCACGGTGCCGCCTCGTTCCAGCAGGTGGCGACGCCGACAAAGGGCTGATGCACTTCTTCCTCGCTCAACCCCATCGCATAGAAATAGGACCGGTGCGGCGCACGCGCCGGGCCTTCGGTGGTGTGACGGCTGGGAAGGTTCGACTTGTCCATGCGGCCCCTGAGCATCCTGGCTCTCCTCATCAGAAATTCTTGGCTGAGTTGAGGAATAGAACGCAGGCTCTGATGGCACAAGCGCGATTGCCGCTAAGCGGGATGCAGGGTAGGGTCCGAAAAAAACAGGCAGGCAGCAGTGATGACCTACAAAGCGCATGACGCATACGTCGCCCCGGCGCGGGCGCGGCCCGGTCTGTGGCGGTTGTTCTTTGGTCTTGTGCTGGTCGCTGCCGTCTTTGTGGCGTGGTTTCTGGCGCTGGTTGCCGTGATCTACCTGGTATCGGGCGAGGGCGGCGGCCAGCAATGGATGGCCCGCCTGACCACGGCCAATACACCGACATCGGTCCTGCTGATTCTGGCGGCAATTCCCGGGCTTGGGCTTGGCGCTATGCTGGCCGCACGGCTTATCCACGCGCGCAAGCCCGGCACCCTCTTTGGCCGCAAACACCGGGTGATCCGCCATTTCGCTGTCGCCGCGGCGGTCACGCTCGCCATTCTTGCGGCCAGCTTTCTGATCCCCTCGGGCTATGCGCTGCGGCCCGGCCTCGATCTGTCCCTCTGGCTGTCTTTTCTGCCGCTGGCCCTGGCCGCCCTTGTCGCCCAGTCCGGGGCAGAGGAGCTTCTCTTTCGCGGCTATCTGCAGCAACAGCTGGCCGCCCGCTTCACTTCACCGCTGATCTGGCTGCTGGCCCCGTCGCTGGCCTTCGGGGCGGCGCATTTCGACCCCGGCGCGCCGATTGGCGTTTCCTGGCTGGTGGCCGGGGCCGCAACGGTGTTTGGCCTCTGCGCCGCCGATCTGACCGCGCGCACCGGTTCCATCGGTGCGGCCTGGGGGTTTCACTTTGCCAATAACGTGGTGGCGGTGCTGGTGGTTGCGCTGAACGGCAATCTTTCGGGCCTGGCGCTTTATGTCACGCCGTTCGGGGCCGAGGCGGTCGAGACCCTGCAACCCCTGATCCTGCGCGATATCGCCATCACGCTCGTGATCTATGCGGCGATCCGGTTTGCCCTTGCCCGCCGGAACGCCTAGAACCACCCTTCAATTGCATTTCCCCTCTGCCCGTCCTATCTGGGCGGAACCGGAACCGAAGCTGCAGGCAGGTCATGAACTGGATTACCAACTACGTCCGCCCCCGGATCAATTCGCTGTTTTCGCGCCGCGAGGTGCCGGAAAACCTGTGGTCGAAATGCGGTGAATGCGGCACCATGCTGTTTCACCGCGAGCTCAGCGAAAACCTGAACGTCTGCACCAATTGCGATCACCACATGGCGATGTCGCCGCGCCAACGCTTTGACGCGCTTTTTGACATGGGAACCTTTGCCGAGGTGCAGGTGCCCGTGCCGGTGCCCGACCCGCTGCATTTCCGCGATCAAAAGAAATACCCCGACCGGATGAAGGCGGCGCAGAAATCGGCCAATGAGTTCGAGGCGATGCTGGTCGCCGAAGGCGAGGTCGGCCGCACCCGCATCGTGGCGGCGGCGCAGGATTTCAGCTTCATGGGCGGCTCGATGGGCATGTATGTCGGCAATGCCATCATCGCCGCCGCCGAACGCGCCGTGGAACGCAAACTGCCGCTGGTGCTCTTTTCCGCCGCCGGCGGGGCCCGCATGCAGGAAGGCATCCTTTCGCTGATGCAGATGCCGCGCACCACCGTGGCCGTGCAGATGCTGCGCGAGGCCGGTCTGCCCTATATCGTGGTGCTGACCCATCCCACCACCGGCGGCGTTACCGCCTCTTATGCCATGTTGGGCGATGTCCAGATCGCCGAGCCCAACGCGCTGATCTGCTTCGCCGGGCCGCGCGTGATCGAACAGACCATCCGCGAAACCCTGCCCGAGGGCTTTCAGCGCTCGGAATACCTGCTTGATCACGGCATGCTCGATCGGGTCACGCATCGCAAGGATCTCAAGGATGAACTGGTGACCATCCTGCGCATGCTGACGCATCAGCCGCCGCCGGTAAAAGGCGACCTGCCCGCGCCTGACCCCGCGCCCGATGCAGGGGCCGATGAGGATGCGGCAGACACGCCGTCCGAAGAGGCGCCCGAGAAATCGTGACCGAGGTCAGATCCGACATCCTGCTTGACCGGATGATGGCGCTTCACCCCAAGATCATCGACCTGACGCTTGATCGGATGGTCCGGCTTCTGGCGGCGCTGGGTCATCCCGAACGCACGCTGCCGCCAGTGATCCATGCCGCAGGCACCAATGGCAAGGGCTCGACGCTCGCGATGATCCGCGCCGGGCTAGAGGCCGCCGGGCGTGCCGCGCATGTCTATACCTCGCCGCATCTGGCCCGGTTCCACGAACGCATCCGCCTGTCGGGGGATCTGATCGACGAGGATCTGCTCAGCGCCATCCTCGATGAATGCCTTGCCGCCAATGGGCCAGACGCGATCACCTATTTCGAGATCACAACTTGCGCCGCCTTTCTCGCCTTTTCCCGCGAAAGGGCCGACTTTACCTTGCTGGAAACCGGTTTAGGCGGTCGGCTCGATGCCACAAACGTGGTCGATGACCCGCGCCTGACTGTGATCACACCCATCGATATCGACCATCAGCAATATCTGGGCGACACCCTGCCCGAGATCGCGTTTGAAAAGGCCGGCATCCTGAAACGTGGTGTGCCTTGCGTGGTGGGCCCGCAGGGCGAGGTGGCGATGGAGGTGATCGAGGACCGCGCCGCCCGGCTTGGGGTGCCGCTCATTGCCCATGGTCAGCACTGGCATGTCTGGGAAGAACGCGGGCGGCTGGTGTTTCAGGATGAAACCGGCCTGCTCGATCTGCCGATGCCCGCCCTGATCGGCGCTCATCAGGTGCAAAACGCCGGGGCCGCGCTGGCCGCTCTGCGCCATTTGGGCATGGATGAAGATGCCTGCGCCGCCGCCATGACCAACGCCAGCTGGCCCGCCCGGATGCAACGCCTGACCTCGGGCCCGCTGGTTGATCAAGCCGGGGCGGCCGGGTCCGATCTGTGGCTAGACGGCGGGCATAACCCGGCTGCGGCGGCTGCCATTGTCGAATCGCTGTCGCGCCTGCCGCCCCGGCCGACGCATCTGATCTGCGGCATGCTGAACACCAAGGATGTGGGCGGCTTCATGGCACCCTTGGCCAATGTGGCCGAGTGCCTGCACGCGGTCTCGATCCCCGGTCAGGCCGCAACGCTCAGCGCGGATGAAACCGTCGCCCATGCCCGCGCCGCCGGTCTGCGCAGCGAGGCCGCAGAAAGCGTCGAAGCCGCACTTGCCGCCATCCTTGCCGATCAACCGGGTGCGCGGGTGCTGATCTGCGGATCGCTTTACCTGGCCGGGGTGGTCTTGCAGGAAAACGGCTGAGCCTATCCTCCGCCCGCGCATTTTCGCACGAATTTCGCCGCTACCCCCGCGCCATGTGCGCGCAATGCGTATGTACGGGGGGTGTACGGGGGGGTGTACCGGGTGTGACACCCGGAATTGGACGGGATTCCTAGTAGCCGGTCATCTCAAGATACCCGCGCCCGGCATCGCTACCGGTAAAGGAAATCGGCCCCTCCCAATAGGGAATGCTCAGATCCATCCAGGCCTGCGGGTTCAACGGCTCGGTCACGATATCAACGCCCCGCTCCGGCATCTCGACCCGCCACGACACCGGCACATCGCGCCCCTCAACCTCGGCCCAATCCAGCGGCGTGAGACGGATGGTACCATCGCCATAGGCCGTGCTGGTTCCATCCGGGTCGATCCAGGTGGCAGAGGTGAAAACAGTCTCTAAGCCACGTAATCCGAACCCCATCAGCCGCGCGCCATCCTCGAATTTCAGCGAAAACCAGTCCCATCCGGTTTGCTCGGACGACAGCGGCTGCGACGACCATTCCCGATCCAGCCAACCCTCGCCAGTGACCTCAACCGGGCCCTCGGGCAGGTTCAGCGTGCCGGTGACGGAGTAGAAAGGCTGCGAATAATAGAGGCTCGCCTGCCCTTCGGGCGACTTCACCGAATAGCCACCCGCGCCGTGAAAGATGATCGGGCCATCGGCGGCAAGATCCAGATCATAGGAAAACTCATCCCCCCGCGCGGTCAGGGAAAGCGTTTGTAAATCAAGCCCTTCGCCCGCCATTTCCCAATCGTCGATATAGGCCCTGAAGGGATCTGCGGTCACCCCGGCCTGCCCGATCCCACCGCGCGCGTAACGCTCGGCGCTATACTGCACCTCTGCCGTCGTCAGCCCGGCATGTCCCAGCCAGATCTGCGCGCTGTCCCAACCGCTGGCCTCCTCGGGCCTCAGCGCCGAGCGAAACAGCGTCCATTGCACGCCAAATTCGCGCCCGTCCGCAGCCGCAAGCGTCGCGGTCAGATACCACCATTCGATGCGAAAATCGGGATGGGCCCCGTGATCGCGGGGAAAGGTGATCTGGTAATCCGGGTCCGGGTTTGAAAACCCGGTCGCATCGGTCCCCAGCCCCGCAAACCCCTGTGTCAGAGCCTGATTTGCCCAGAAGATGGCCAGCAGAAATACTCTAACGTTCATTGGAAAACACCTTGAGCAACTGTGTGGGCGGCATCCGCAGAAGGCTGAGCGCGGGAAGCGCCGCCGCAATGGTAGAGGAGAGCATCGCATAGCCCAAAAGCCGCAGATAATCACCGGGGAAAAGCACCATCGGCAAGCGCCAGCCAAAGGCCTCAACATTGACGATGGCCAGCAGAATCCAGGCCAGCGCCAAGCCCACAGGCAGCGCAATAACCCAGGTGACGGCGACAATGCCAAGCGTCCGGATCATTTCAGCCCGCGCCAGCGTCGCGCGCCTCTGGCCAAGCGCCCAAAGCGGCGCAACCTGCGGCAAACGCATATTGGCCAGCGTCAGAAGGCTCGCCAAGAGCGCGAAACCGGCCACCGCAAGGGTCAGGATATTAAGCGCGCCGGTCACGCGAAATGTCTGTTCAAACACCCGCAAGGCGACCTGTTTCTGGCTGGCCTGATCGCGGATATTGGCCTGGGGCAGATCAAAGCGCTGCAGCACGGCGCGGCGCAGATCACTGGCGTCGGCCTCGCCCGTGCGCACAGCGGTGCGGCGTTGGTCGATCTCTGAAAAATTGCCGCGCAGGAGCTGCAGCGCCACCATCGCCTGGCCATTGGGGTTGCCATAATCGGAATAGATCGCGCCGATGGGCAGCGTCAGGCCTGGGCGCAGGGTAACGCTGTCGCCCAGTGACAGATCGGACCGGCGCGCCATTTGTTCGTTGATCATCACCAAAGCGCCATCGGCCAACCCGTCCCAGGCACCCGAAACAGTCTCTAACAAAGGCCAGTTGTCCCTGTATGTCGCATCATCGAGAATGCCGAACACGGTGGCGGGCAGCCCGTCGATCCGGGTCTCGGCATGGGCAATCGGCAGGACCGAGGCAACCCGCGGGGCAAGATAGGCGCGGATCTGTTCGGCCTCCTCCTCATTGCGCGCGGTCACATAAAGCTCGGATACCAGCCGCTGATTGAGCCATCCGGTAAAGGTTAGCCGAAAGGATCCCACCATGGTGGAGACACCGATATTGGCCGCCAGAGCCAGCAACAGCGCCATCAGGGCAAGCGAGAGGCCCGGCAGCAATTGCCGCGTATCGGCCAGAACCCATTCGCCAAAGGCACCGCGCGTCCAGCCCTGGGCCAGCCCAAGCACCAGTGTCACGATCCCCGGCAACAAAAGCGCGGCACCGACCAGCAAGGCCCCGAGGCTGAGAAACCCGGCTGTCAGCGACCCGCCATAGGCCGCGAGCCCCGCGCTGGCCAGCAGCAGCGCCAGGCCAGCGCCCGTCTGACGCAACCTGGCCCGCGCCGAGCCAAGCGCCCAGGCGCGCGGCTGTGCCGGGGCCAAGAGCGGCATTTTCATCAGTTTCCAGAAAGATTGCGCCGAGGATCCCCACGCGCCGAGCACCGCGATCACGAGGCCCATGATGGCCCAAAGCGGGCGAAATGACAGCGCGCCGCTGATTTCCGCGCCATAAAGGCTGCGCAAGGTGCCCGCGACATCGGGCAACAGCAGGGCCGCGATGATATAGCCAAGCACCACGCCCGCGCCGCCAGCAAGCAGAGCAATCGCCGTAACCTCGAAGGCCAGCGCCGCGAAAAGCCTGCGCAACGGCACGCCGATGGCGCGCAGCGTGCGAAAAACCGGGCGGCGCTGCTCGAAGGCCAGCCCGATCGAGGCATGCACGATGAAAAGGCCCACGGCAAAGGACAGAAAGCCAAAGGCGCTGAGGTTGAGGTGCAAACTGTCGGTCAGGCGCGACAGGTCATCGCGCGCACGCGGGGCCTCTCGCTGCAATTGCGTCACGGTGGCAAGCGGCGGCAGGCCCGTGGGCTGATCCTCTGCGATGCTCAGAAAGGACAGGGTCTCGCGGTTCAGCAGGCGGGCGGCGGTGGCAATGTCGGTCAACATCAGACCCGGGGCCAGGGCGCCGTTTTCCACGATGGCGGGAAAACCCGCAGGCAGAGCGGGCAGGGCGGTGTCCGCGGCGACCACGATCATGCCCGGCGGCGCAAGGAAATCCGTAAAATCCGTCTCGGCCCCAAAGGCCCCTTGCGGCAGCGATTGGACGGGCGCGGTCAGAGGATCGACCCCGATCAAGCGCCAGCTACCGTCGCCCAAAACCAGCGTGCCCTCCATCACCGGTGACACCAGCCACCCGGCGCGACGCAGCGAAACATAGTCTGCAACAGGGATTTCCTCCCCGTCGGGATGCACCAACCGCTCCAGTTGATTGGCCCCAAGCGTGGCCGCAGCCCGGGCATAGCTTTGCCGGGCCTCTTCGTTGATCGCCTGCACACCTGACCAAAGCGCGGTGGCCAGCGCCAGACCCAGAACCAGCGTCGCCAACTGCCCGGGGTGGCGGTGCCAATGCGAAAAAAACGTCTCTAACACAGGCATATCAGAGCATTTCCAGCTGGCCGTGGCGCAGATGAATGCGTCGGGCAAACCCTGCGGCCAGGCGCTGTGAATGGGTGGCCATCACCAAAGCGGCACCCGAGGCGGCGACCAGATCATGCATCAGCGCCATCACCGCATCGCCGGTCTGTTCATCCAGATTGCCGGTCGGCTCATCGGCCAGCACAAGGCGCGGCTTGGCGGCCAGCGTTCGCCCGATCGCCACGCGCTGTTGCTGCCCGCCCGATAATTGTTCGGGATAGCGATCCTCAAGCCCCGAGAGGCCAAGCCGATCCGTCAGCTGCGCGACATGGGTCACGTCATGATTGCCCGCCAACCGGGCCTGCAGCGCCAGATTCTGCGCCACGGTCAGCGACGGCACAAGGTTGAACTGCTGAAACACCAGACCGATCCGGCTGCGCCTGATGGCGGCGCGCCTGGCATCCGCCATTGCCAGAATGTCCTGCCCCTCAAAAAGGATCTGCCCGCTATCGGCATCATCCAGCCCGGCCATCAGATGCAGAAGCGTGCTTTTTCCCGACCCGCTTTCGCCGGTCAGCGCCAAAGTGTCACCAGAGGCCACCGATAGCGATATATCGCGCAGAACGGGCACGGGCCCATCTGCGGTGTCGAAGCTCTTGCTGAGGGTCAGGATGTCTAGCACGCGGGTTCAGAGGCTCATTTTTAGGGCGATCAGCTTTGGGGTGCGAGTTGACCGCGACCGGTGCCCGAGCGCAAGCCCACCAGCGCGGCAAAGATCGCCCTCTGCCTATTCCGTCGCCCATTCAGCGCTCTGCATTTCGCGCAAACGTGAGGCCGTGCGTTCAAACTCGAAACTGCCGGATCCCTCGGAATAGAGCCTTTCTGGCGTATCCTCGGCCGAGATGATCACACGTGTCCGCGCCTCGTAAAGCGCATCGATCAGAGTGACGAAGCGCTTGGCTTCGTTGAATTTGGAGCTGTCGAGCCGCGGCACATTTTCCAGCACCAGCAATTTGACCGCGCCCGCCAGAGCCAGGTAATCGGCAGGACCCAACGGGCGGCCGCAGAGATCCCAGAAATCCACCCTTGTCATCCCGGCCCAGTAACTCGGCAGATGCACCTCGCGGCCTTTTACCTCCAGCACCAGTTCTTCGCTTTTTCCGCCGGTCAGATCCTTCCAGATCTCATCGATTGCATTGCGCGCGGCGGCATTGGCGGGGCTGAAATAGGTCTGCGCACCGGCCAGCCGGTCCTGCCGGTAATCGGTCAGGGCAGCGATTTCATGGACGTTCAATTTCTCGTTCAAGAGCCCGATGAACGGCAGGAACAGCTGCCGGTTCAGCCCGTCCTTGTATAGATCGTCGGGCGGGCGGTTTGACGTGGCCACAATCACCACACCGGCCTGAAACAGCATTTCAAACAGGCGGCCCACGATCATCGCATCGGTAATGTCGGTGATCTGCATCTCGTCGAAACACAAGAGCCGCAGGTTTTTGGCAACGGCATCGGCCACGGGCTTCAGCGCGTCATCCACACCGGTTTTGCGCGCCTCATGCAGGCCGCTCTGGATCTCCTGCATGAAGGCATGAAAATGCACGCGGCGCTTTTCGGCGATACCGGCATGGGCATAAAAGAGATCCATCAGCATGGATTTGCCGCGCCCGACGCCGCCCCAGAGATAGACGCCGCGCACGCCCTCGGGGGTCACCGGTTTGAAAATCCGACCGAGCAGCCCTTTGGCAGGTTGCGCGGGGCGGTCCTCAAGCGTTTCGCGCAACTCTTCCAGCACCAGCAACACTTCACGCTGGCCGGGATCGGGGCGCAGCAGGCCCTCGGCCACGCGGGTGTCATAAATCGCCTGAAGATGCTGTCCCATGAAGGGGTTGGTAACGCGACCCCGCGCCCGGTGCCACAAGAATTCTGATCCGAGAGGCCACGATATCTGATTTGACAGCGCCCCTGCGCGTAGCTGAATGTCAGCGGGCAAACCCCCCGGGAGCGTTTCATGCAACCCAAGCCCAAGCTGCTGACCCCCGTCCTGATTGGCGGCAGCATCATCCTCATGCTCAGCTTTGCCATCCGGTCGAGCTTTGGCATCTTCCAGATCCCGATCGCCGAGGATTTCGGCTGGCTCAGGGCCGAGTTTAGCATGGCCATTGCCATTCAGAACCTCGCATGGGGCATCGGGCAGCCGATCTTCGGAATGATCGCGGAACGCTTTGGTGATCGAAAGGCGATTGTTCTGGGCGCGATCCTTTATGCGGGCGGGCTGGTGTTTTCGGCCCTGTCCGTGACCCCCGGCGCGTTGCAATTTTATGAAATGCTTGTCGGGTTCGGTATCGCGGGCACCGGGTTTGGCGTCATTTTGGCCATTGTCGGCCGGGCGGCATCGCCCGAGCATCGGTCGATCTCGCTTGGGATCGTGACCGCCATGGGGTCTGCCGGGCAGATCATCGGCCCGCCCTTGGCCGAGGCGCTTTTGTCGGTCCTGTCCTGGCAGGCCGTATTTATCATCTTTGCAGGCGTGATCATGACCGGCCTGTTGGCGCTGCCGCTGTTGCGATCGCCGCCAATGATGGACAAGGCCGAGCTGGACAGCACCATGCGCGAGATCCTGGGCAAGGCCTTTCGCGATCCATCCTTCACGCTGATCTTTGTCGGGTTTTTCTCCTGCGGCTACCAGCTTGGCTTTGTCACCGCGCATTTTCCGGCCTTCGTGACCGAGCTGTCCGGTCAGATCGCGCCCGGCAGCATCTTGTCAAATATCGGGGTCACAACATCATCGGCGCTTGGCGCGCTGGCGATATCGCTGATCGGTCTGGCCAATATGGCGGGGACAATCATGGCAGGGGTATTGGGCGGGCGTTATACGCGCAAATATCTGCTGGTCGCGGTCTATTCCGGGCGCACCATCGCGGCGGCGACCTTCATCTTGCTGCCGATCACCCCGCTCAGCGTCATCGTTTTTTCCGTCGTGTTCGGGTCTTTGTGGCTGGCGACCGTGCCGCTGACCTCGGGGCTGGTCGGCTATATCTACGGCATGCGCTATATGGGCACGCTTTATGGGTTCGTCTTTCTCAGCCATCAGATCGGCAGTTTCCTGGGCGTCTGGCTGGGTGGCTGGATGTATGACCTTTACGGCAATTACACGGTTGTCTGGTGGATCGGCGTCGGTGTTGGTGCGTTTTCCGCGGTGGTGCATCTGCCGATACGGGAGGTTCCGATACGCGTGCGGGCAGCCGCCTAGAGATTATCCTCGATCGCCTCGGCCACGCTGGCGGGATGGGTAAAGGCAAGCCCGTGATCGGCCCCGGCCAGTTCGATCTGCACCGCCTTGCGGTTGGCCTGGGTCAATCGGCCCATGCTGGAAATGGGGATGGTCGCATCATCGCTGCCCCACATGGCCAGAACCGGCAGGCCCGCGCTGGCGATGGATTTGTGCAGCTCTGTCTGATCATCCGACAGGATACCGCGCGCCGATGACAGCATCGCAGCCAACGTGCCCGACTTTTCAGCCTCGGCGCACATCCGGGTGACGATGCCCTGCGCGCCCGGGTCATCATAGCGCGCATCGGCAAAGGCAGAGCGGAACATGCGCACGCCGAAAACCTCCTGCAGCCAGTCACCAAGAACCGGCCGATTGCAGATAAACCGCGCCGCCGGGGTGACCTCATAGTCAAGCCCCGCCGAAGCCAGCAGGATCAGCGCCAGAACACGACCCGGGCTGCGGGCGGCATAGGCCGTCGCAATCGCGCCCCCCATGGAATAGCCCATCAGGGTGAACCGGCCGGTGACGCCCTGGGCCTCCAGCAACTGATCGAGATGGCGCAGGAAAAATTCGGCGTTCTGGCGGCCCATAACCCGGTCGGAATGGCCGCGCCCGTAATGGTCATAGGTGATGACGCGATAGCCAAGCGCAATCAGGTAGGGCATCAGAGGCTCCCACACATAGGATGGCGTCGACAGCCCGTGAATGCAGATCAGCACCGGGCCATCCTCGGGGCCAGTGCGGGTGACATGCGTTGTGCCCATCTTCAGCGGCACCAGATCGCCAGTGACCTCATCGCGGAACTCGGTGACGCCGGGGCGGCGAAACCGAACAAGGACATAGACACCGCCCAAGCCGGTGATCAGGATAATCACAAGGATGATCGCCCCAGCTATGGCTCCGCCTCCTCCTTCGTCAATAGACCTTCCGAAACCAGCCTTGCGGCCCAGTTTTGCGGCCCGTCAAACAGATGGGTGCGCCAGCCACGCGCCTTGGCTGCCGCGATATTGTCTGCCCGGTCATCGGCAAATAACAGGTTTTCCGGCGCGATTGCGCTGGTTGCCTCGACATGGGCGAAAATCGCGGGATCGGGTTTGGCCAGCCGCAGGTGGCCCGAGATATAGGGTCGGTCGAAGCTATGCAGAAAATCATACTGCGTCTGCGCGTAGGCAAAGCTTTCGACGCCGAAGTTTGACAGGGCAAAAACCGGCACGCCGCCCGATTGCAGCGCCGTCATCAGGGCCACGGAATGGGCGATGACGGGCTGCGCCAGCTCGATCCAGCGATCATGCCACATGCGGATTTCAGCGCGAAAGGCCGGGTAAGCCTCGGCGGTTTCATAGATCACGTCGCGAAACGGCTCACCCAGATCGACGCGGTCGTTCATGGCGTGCAGATCGACGGCGGCAAACATCGCCCGTCGCCTGTCCCGCCCGATCTCACGGTCATAGAACCGCTCCGGCTGCCATTCGATCAGGACATTGCCGATATCAAGGACAACCGCCGCGATGCTCACGCGGACACCCCGTAAAGCGCTTCGGCATGAAACGAGATGTGATCCTCGATAAAGCTGGAGATGAAGAAATAGGAATGGTCATAGCCCGGCTGCAGACGCAATATGGCGTGCTGGCGGCGCTCGGCGATGGCTTGGGCCAGCGCCTCGGTCTTTAGCAGGTCGCCAAACTGATCGGCGGTGCCCGTGTCAATCAGGACCGGGCCGGGAAACCCCCGCTCGCGCATCAGGTGGGTGGCGTCATGGGCGGTCCAATCGGCCTCGTTCTCACCCAGATAGGCGGTGAATTGTTTGCGGCCCCAATCGCTGTCGGTCGGGTTGCAGATGGGGGCAAAGGCGGAAACGCTGGCAAAGCGGTCCGGCAGCGTCATGGCGATGGTCAGCGCGCCATGGCCGCCCATGGAATGGCCGGTGATGCCCTGGCGGGCCGGATCCAGCGCGAAGCGGTCGAATATCTGGTTCGGCAGATCCTCGGTGATGTAATCCCACATCTGGAAATGCTGCGCCCAGGGGTCTTGCGTGGCGTTCACGTAAAACCCGGCCCCCTGCCCCAGATCATAGGCCGCGTCATCGGGCACGCCCGCGCCGCGCGGCGAGGTGTCGGGAAAGACCAGCGCGATGCCCTGTTCGGCGGCCCATAGCTGCGCGCCCGCCTTGACCATCGCGTTTTCATGCGTGCAGGTCAGCCCCGACAAAAACCACAAGACGGGCACGGCCATATCGGCGGCTTCTTCGGGCAGAAAGAGGCCAAAGGTCATATCGGTCGCCGTGGCGCTGGAGGCATGGCGGTAAACGCCCTGAGTGCCACCAAAGCAGCGGTTTTCGGAAAGGGTTTCCATGGTCGATCTCTCCCGTCTCGGTCCCCATCAGGCCTATCGCGCGGGGGCGAAGGCGGCAAGGCTTCAGAAAAGCGGCGTGACCCAGGCAATCACCAGCGAGACGGTCACGATGGAAACCGCCGTCGAGATCAGGATCGAGGCCGAAACGCGGTGCGGGGCGACGCCGTAATGCTGCGCCAGGATATAGACATTGCCCGCCACCGGCAGCGAGGCGGCGGCAATCATCACCGCGGCATCGAACCGCGCCACCGGAAACAGCACCAGCGCCGCAAAGGCCACCGCCGCCGGGTGCAGCACCAGTTTGCAGAAGCTCAGCCAGGCCGCGACCGACATCCGCTCGGCCGATTTCGTAGCCAGCGAGGCACCGATGGCAAAGAGGGCACCGGGCGTCGCGGCAGCGCCCAGAATGGTCAGGAATTCATTGGCGACATCAGGGATGGGCACAGACAGGCTGGAAAAACCCAGACCCAAGCTGATGGCCACGATCATCGGGTTCCGGACCAACCCGGACGTCACGGTTTTCAACAGGCCCCACGACATGCGGCCATCGCGCGATCCGGTGATCAAAATGGTGATGAGGCTGGAAAACACCACCAGATCGATGGTCAGAACCATCAGGATCGGACCAACAGCGGCGGCCCCCATCAGGACCACCAGCATCGGCACACCCAGAAACCCGGTATTGCCGATCACAGCGCATTGCGCCTCGACCGCGGCCTCGGCAATGCCGACGCGGCGGCTGATCGCCACAGCCGTGGCCAGCAGATAGACCACGCCGCTACCCAAGAGATATGCCCCCAGAAACTGCCAATCAAAGATCTCGGCAATCGACAGGTTGGCCGCGAAATTGAACAACATCGCCGATAACGCAAAATAGAACACGAATTTGGTCAGATAGGCGGTGGCTTCTGCGGTGAAAAACCCGGTGCGCCCAGCCTGATAGCCCAGGGCGATCAGGCCAAAGAAGGGTAGGGTTTTCAGAAAGATCTCGATCATTTCCGCAACGGCTAGGCCATTGGCGCGGGGCTGTCCAGCATCTCTATCGCTTGCAGAACTGAACGGATCAGTCTATTTTTTAATCGCCGAGTCGAGAGGACCGCCAAGGTGAACGCCCCGCTGCGCAAAGGCCGCAAGTTTGATCAGGTTCTGGAAGGGGCCCGCACGGTGTTCCTGCGGGAAGGATTCGAAGGGGCCAGCGTCGATGAAATCGCCCGCGATGCCGGCGTGTCCAAGGCGACGCTTTATAGCTATTTCCCTGATAAACAGTCGCTTTTTCTGGGCGTTATCACCAGCGATTGCCAGAATCAGGCCAGCAGCGCCATGGCTGGAGAAATCCTGCAGCAGCCGGTGCCCGACGTCATCCACGCCATCGCGCATTCTTTTGTGTCCTTTTTCCTGACCGGAGGCGCGCTGCAGATGTTTCGTCTCTGCGTCGCGGAATCGAGCCGGTTTCCCGAATTGGGCAAGGCGTTTTATGAAAGCGGGCCGAAAAATTCGCAGGATCAGATCGTCGCCTATCTGGAAAGCCCGCGCGCACGGGCTGAGCTGGATATCGCAGACAGCTATGTCGCCGCCGATCAGCTGTTGCAGCTGTGCCGGACGGATCTGATGTTGAAATTGCTTTTCGGGGTGGTCGATCAGGTCTCGTCGGAAGAGATCGACCATATCACCACCGAGGCCGTGGCGATGTTTCTAGCGCGCTACCGGCGGCATCGCCACGCCTGACAAAAAAACGCCCACCTCGATGGGCGGGCGTTTTTCAGACATATCAAGGCCGCGTGTTTACTTGCTGCTGTCGCCTGCGTCACCTCCACCGGCAACCAGCTGATCCCAGATTTCCTCCAGCCGCACGGCAACGGTTTCGCGCGCGTCATTGTCGCTGTCGGAATTGTAGACCGTCAGAAATGGTGCAACCAGACCGGCCTCAATCGGGCACATAAAGAGGGCATCGACCACATCGCCACGCAGATCATAGCCGCCGATGGTCCATTCGCTGCGTCCGGTAAACCCGTCGCCGCCATAAGCCACCCGATACGCATCAACCGTGGCCTCGGCCAAACGCATGCATTCGGCGCGATCATCCAGTGAACCCAGATCAGTCACGGTCCAGCCTTCGGCCCCGGCCATACCGGCCGTCATCGCCAGCGCGAGCCCTGCTGTCAAAAGCGAATGTTTCATCTCAAATCCTCCTTGCAGTTAAAAAAAGGTGCCGGGCCGCATCACGCCCCGGCATCGGGGATCAATATACCACGACCGCGCGGATGGATTCACCTGAATGCATCAGATCGAAGCCCTTGTTGATGTCTTCAAGGTCAAGGACATGGGTGATCATCGGGTCGATCTCGATCTTGCCATCCATATACCAATCGACAATTCCGGGCACCTCGGTGCGCCCGCGCGCGCCGCCAAAGGCAGTGCCTTTCCAGGTGCGGCCGGTGACCAGCTGGAACGGCCGGGTCGAAATTTCGGCCCCGGCGGGTGCGACGCCGATGATCACCGACGTGCCCCATCCCTTATGGCAGGCCTCCAGCGCGGCGCGCATCACCTGCACATTGCCGGTGGCGTCAAAGGTGTAATCGGCCCCGCCGCCGGTCAGTTCGACCAGATGGGCCACCAGATCGCCATCGACCGTGGATGGGTTCACGAAATCGGTCATGCCGAAATGCCGGGCCATCTCGGCCTTGTCGTCGTTCAGATCAACGCCCACGATCTGATCGGCCCCGGCAAGGCGCAAGCCTTGGATGACATTAAGACCAATGCCGCCCAGACCAAAGACGATGCCGCGTGATCCGATTTCAACCTTGGCCGTGTTGATCACTGCGCCGATGCCGGTGGTCACGCCACAGCCGATATAACAGATTTTGTCAAAGGGCGCGTCCTCGCGGACCCTGGCCAGTGCGATTTCGGGCACCACGGTGTGATTGGCGAAGGTCGAACAGCCCATGTAGTGATAGATCGGCGTGCCATCGAGCATGGAAAACCGCGTCGTGCCGTCGGGCATCAGGCCCTGCCCCTGCGTCGCGCGGATCGACTGGCAGAGATTGGTTTTCGGATTGAGGCAATATTCGCATTCGCGGCACTCGGGCGTATAAAGCGGGATCACGTGATCGCCGGGTTTGAGCGATGTCACACCCGGGCCGACCTCCAGCACAACGCCCGCACCTTCATGGCCCAGGATCGCCGGAAAGATACCTTCGGGGTCGGCACCTGAGCGGGTAAATTCATCGGTGTGGCAGATGCCTGTGGCCTTGATCTCGACCAGAACTTCGCCCTCCTTGGGGCCTTCGAGATTGACCTCCATGATTTCCAGCGGTTTTCCGGCCTCAAGGGCAACGGCGGCACGGGTGCGCATGATCGGATTCCTTCCTGTTTCGTTCTTTACGGGCAAGCCTGTGGCAAAGCCGCCGCCAGATCAATGGACGAGATCGCGCAGGGTCCGGGATTTTTCCCGTGCCGCGGTGCATGATGCGGCCCGGGTTGCACTCACCTCTTGTGCGTGTTAATTTCACACTATCACATTTGAGGAGACGTATATTGACCCGCCTGATGCTTGCCGCCCTGCTTGCCCTGACCGCCGCCCCGATGGCCAGCGCCCAGTTCACCACCCTGCCCTGGACCCCGAAAAGCCCTGCTCGCATTGCCGCCGACACCCCCTATGCGCCGGTGACCGGGCAGGCCTGTGGTGCCAACCATCTGCAATCCTATATCGGTCAATCCCTGTCCTATGCCTATGCCACCGACGCCGCCATGAACGCCCGCATCCTGCGCCCCGGCATGATCACCAACATGATGTATGTGGCCGATCGCCTGAACCTCCATGTCGATGGAAATGAAACGATTACCCGCATCTCCTGCGGATGACTTGCGTCCGGCACTGATTCCCCCTATATCCCCTTCAACAGCGGTGCGTCGGCCTCCACCCCCGACGCTCCACCGGGAAATATCAACGGGCCGCGCGCCCGTTTTTTTGTGTTTGAGCCTATGTCTGATCTGATCGCCAAAACCGCCATCGACAAACGCCTGGCCGATATCCTGACCCCCGTGATCGAGGGGATGGGGTTCGAGCTGGTGCGCGTGCGTTTGATGAGCGGCAAGACCCGAACTCTGCAAATCATGGTCGAACGCCCCGATGGCGGCATCGAGGTGGATGAGTGCGGGCAGATTTCTACCGCCGTCAGCGCCCTGATGGATGTGGAAGACCCGATCGAGGATAATTACGCGCTGGAAGTGTCCAGCCCCGGCATCGACCGGCCGCTGACCCGGCTCAAGGATTTCGACAGCTGGCAGGGCTTTGAGGCCAAGCTGGAAACCACCGAAATGATCGACGGCCGCCGCCGGTTCAAAGGTGAGCTGGCCGGCATCGAAGACGACGAGGTGTTGATCAACCTGGATACCGATGGCGGCGACCCGGTCACCATCGGGCTGCAATTCGACTGGCTGAGCGATGCCAAGCTGGTGCTGACCGACGAACTGATCACCGAGATGCTGCGCCAGCGCAAAGACGCCGGCATCATCGACGAAACCCAATTTGACGAGATCGAAACAGAGATGCCCAACGAGGCGGAGGACTGAGACATGGCAATCACCAGTGCAAACCAGCTGGAGCTTTTGCAAACCGCCGAGGCCGTGGCCCGCGAAAAGATGATCGACCCCATCCTGGTCGTTGAGGCCATGGAAGAAAGCCTCGCCCGCGCCGCCAAGTCGCGCTATGGCTCCGAGCTGGATATCCGGGTTCATATCGACCGCAAGACCGGCAAGGCCACCTTCACCCGTGTGCGCACCGTGGTCGAGGAGGTCGAGAACCACTTTACCGAGCTGACCGAGAAAGAGGCGCAGGCCTATAAGGAAGGCGCGGTCGTGGGCGATGAAATCATCGACGAGGTGCCGCCCGTGGAAATGGGCCGGATCGCCGCGCAATCGGCCAAGCAGGTGATTCTGCAAAAAGTGCGTGAGGCCGAACGCGACCGCCAGTTCGAGGAATTCAAGGACCGCGCCGGCACCATCATCAACGGCCAGGTCAAGCGCGAGGAATACGGCAACGTCATCGTCGATATCGGCCGCGGCGAAGCCGTCCTGCGCCGCAACGAGAAAATCGGTCGTGAAAGCTATCGCCCGAATGACCGGATCCGCGTCTATATCAAGGATGTGCGCCGCGAACCGCGCGGGCCGCAGATCTTCCTCAGCCGTACCGCGCCGGAGTTTATGGCGGAACTGTTCAAGATGGAGGTGCCCGAGATTTATGACGGCATCATCGAGATCAAGGCCGTTGCCCGCGACCCCGGCAGCCGCGCCAAGATCGCCGTTATCTCTTATGACAACTCGATCGATCCGGTCGGGGCCTGCGTTGGTATGCGCGGCAGCCGTGTGCAGGCCGTGGTCAATGAGCTGCAGGGCGAAAAGATCGACATCATCCCGTGGAATGACGACCAGCCGACCTTCCTTGTGAACGCGCTGCAGCCTGCGGAAGTGTCCAAGGTTGTTCTGGACGAGGATGCCGGCAAGATCGAAGTTGTGGTTCCCGATGACCAACTGAGCCTGGCCATTGGCCGACGCGGTCAGAACGTGCGCCTGGCCAGCCAACTAACCGGTCTGGATATCGACATCCTGACCGAAGAAGAGGAAAGCGCCCGCCGCCAGGCCGAATTCGCCGAACGCACGCAGATCTTTATGGATAACCTCGATCTGGACGAGTTCTTTGCCCAGCTTCTGGTGTCTGAAGGCTTCACCTCGCTGGAAGAGGTCGCCTATGTCGAGCTGGATGAGCTTTTGGTCATCGACGGCGTCGATGAAGGGACCGCAAACGAGCTTCAGGCCCGCGCCCGCGACTATCTGGAAGAGCAGAACAAGAAAGCGCTGGAACGCGCCAAGGAGCTGGGTGTTGAACAGAGCCTCGTTGATTTCGAGGGGCTGACACCCCAGATGCTGGAAGCACTGGGCGAAGATGGCGTGAAAACGCTGGATGATTTCGCCACCTGCGCCGATTGGGAACTGGCCGGCGGCTGGACAACCATCGACGGTCAGCGCGTCAAAGATGACGGCCTGCTGGAAAAATTCGATGTCAGCCTGGAAGAAGCGCAAAACATGGTGATGACCGCGCGCCTGCAATTGGGATGGGTGACCATCGAAGAACTGGAAGAACGTGCCGCAGCCGAGGCGGAAGCCGCAGCTGCCGCAGAAGAAGAGGAGGCCGAAGCCTGATCGCAGGCTTCGGAACCTGACCGGAATGACCCGGGGTGGCCAAACCAAATCGCGCGATGAAGCCGAACGGCGTTGCATCGCAACCGGCGAAAGCCAGCCCAAATCGGGGCTGATCCGCTTTGTCGTGGGTCCGGACAATATGATTGTGCCGGATCTGTTGGAAAAGCTGCCCGGGCGGGGGATCTGGGTCTCGGCCGATCCCGACGCGTTGGCCAAGGCGGTTGAAAAGAACCTGTTCAGCCGCGGGGCCAAGCAAAAGGTCACGCTGCCAGACGACCTGATTGCGCAGGTCGAGGCCGGGTTGGCGCGGCGGGTTGTGGATCTGGTCTCGCTGGCTCGGAAATCGGGCCGGGCCGTGGCCGGGTATGAAAAGGTGAAAAGCTGGCTTGCCGAAGGGCGTGCCAAAGTGCTGCTTCAGGCCGCCGATGGCTCGGAGCGCGGAAAAGCAAAACTCTGGACCCCGGAGGGTGGCCGATACTTTGGCTGCTTGACGGCACAGGAATTGGGTTTGGCATTCGGTCGCCAAAGTGTGATACATGGCGCGCTTGCGGCTGGTGGACTGGAACGACGTGTTGTAGAGGAGGCCTCGAAGCTGCGGGGCCTGCGCGGCACATACGGCGAAAATATCGCCGAGAAGGATGCGAAAGACGTATGAGCGATCAAGATGGTAAAAAAACACTGGGGCTTTCTGGCGGTGCACGCAACGGGCGTGTGAACCAAAGCTTTTCGCGCGGGCGGACCAAAAGCGTTGTGGTGGAAACCAAGCGTAAACGTGTGGTTGTGCCCAAGCCCGGTGCATCGGGTGGCGCGTCTGGTGAAGCCACCAAACGGCCCTCGGGTGTGTCCGACGCCGAGATGGAGCGCCGGCTGAAGGCGCTTCAGGCCGCGAAATCGCGCGAGGTTGAAGAAGCCGAGACCCGCGCCCGTGCCGAGCGCGAGCGCGAAGAAGAGCGCAGCCGCCGCCGGGCCGAGATCGAGGCCAAGGAACGCGCCGAACGCGAACGCGAAGAGGCGCTGAAGGCCAAGGCCGAGGATGACGAACGCCGCAAGGCCGAAGATCAGGCCCGTCGCGCCGCCGATCAGGCCGCCGCAGCAGCCCCTGCACCAGCCAAAGCAGCCGCCGCGCCGCAACGCGCCGCCGTCAACAAGCCCGGCACTCCGACGCCATCGCGCCGCGACAAGGATCGTGACGACAAGGGCGGCCGCGGCAAGGGCGGGGACCGCGACGGTCGCCGCACCGGTAAGCTGACGGTGAACCAGGCGCTGACCGGCGGCGAAGGCGGCCGACAGCGGTCGATGGCCGCGATGAAGCGCAAGCAGGAGCGCGCCCGGCAAAAGGCCATGGGCGGCTCGGTTGAGCGCGAAAAGATCATCCGCGATGTTCAGGTGCCGGAATCTATCATCGTCTCGGAACTTGCCAACCGCATGGCCGAACGCGTGGCCGATGTGGTCAAGTCGCTGATGAATATGGGCATGATGGTGACGCAGAACCAGCCCGTTGATCAGGACACCGCCGAACTGATCGTCGAGGAGTTTGGCCACAAGATGGTCCGGGTTTCCGATTCCGATGTGGAACAGGTGATCGACTCGGTCGAGGACAAGGACGAGGATCTCGTCTCGCGCCCGCCGGTCATCACGATCATGGGCCATGTCGACCACGGCAAGACCTCGCTCCTGGACGCGATCCGCAATGCCAAGGTTGTTGCCGGCGAAGCGGGCGGCATCACGCAGCATATCGGGGCCTATCAGGTGACCACCGATAACGGTGCCGTGCTCAGCTTTCTCGACACGCCCGGCCACGCCGCGTTCACATCGATGCGCGCCCGTGGTGCCCAGGTGACCGATATCGTGGTTCTGGTCGTAGCCGCCGATGATGCGGTGATGCCGCAAACGGTTGAGGCTATTCACCACGCCAAGGCCGCCGACGTGCCGATGATCGTTGCCATCAACAAGATCGACAGACCTGCCGCCGACCCGACCAAAGTGCGCACCGATCTGTTGCAGCATGAGGTGATCGTCGAAGAGATGTCAGGCGAAGTGCAGGATGTCGAGGTTTCGGCCATGACCGGCCAGGGCCTGGATGAATTGCTGGATGCCATCGCATTGCAGGCCGAAATTCTTGAATTGAAGGCCAACCCGACACGCGCCGCCCAAGGTGCCGTGATCGAGGCGCAATTGGACGTCGGCCGCGGCCCGGTGGCCACGGTTCTGGTGCAGAACGGTACATTGAAGCAGGGCGATATCTTTGTCGTCGGCGAGCAATGGGGCAAGGTCCGCGCACTGGTCAACGATCAGGGCGACCGCGTCAAAGAGGCCGGGCCGTCGGTACCGGTAGAGGTTCTGGGCCTGAACGGTACGCCCGAGGCCGGCGATGTTCTGAACGTCGTCGATACCGAGGCACAGGCGCGCGAGATTGCCGATTACCGCGAACAGGCGGCCAAGGACAAACGCGCCGCCGCCGGGGCGGCCACGACGCTGGATCAGCTGCTGGCGAAAGCCAAGGCCGATGAAAACGTCGCCGAATTGCCGGTTCTGGTGAAAGCCGATGTTCAGGGGTCCGCCGAGGCCATCGCGCAGGCGCTGGACAAGATCGGCAACGAAGAGGTCCGCGTGCGCATGTTGCATTCGGGCGTTGGTGCGATTACCGAATCCGACATCACGCTGGCCGAGGCGTCGGGCGCGCCGGTGATCGGCTTCAACGTCCGGGCCAATGCCCCAGCACGCAACGCCGCCAATCAAAAAGGCGTCGAGATCCGCTATTATTCAGTGATCTACGATCTGGTCGATGATGTGAAAGCGGCGGCTTCGGGACTTTTGTCCGCCGAGGTGCGCGAAAACTTCATCGGATATGCCGAGATCAAGGATACATTCCGCGTCACCGGCGTGGGCAATGTTGCCGGCTGTCTGGTGACCGAGGGCGTCGCCCGCCGGTCCGCTGGCGTGCGTCTGTTGCGCGACAATGTGGTGATCCACGAGGGCACGCTGAAAACGCTCAAGCGCTTCAAGGATGAGGTGAAAGAGGTTCAGTCCGGCCAGGAATGCGGCATGGCATTTGAAAACTACGATGATATCCGCAAGGGCGATGTGATCGAGATTTTCGAACGCGAAGAGGTTGAACGCTCGCTGGCTTGATCTGGCCAAGCGCAACCGACAACCGATGGCCGGACAGGGTAACCTGCCTGTCTTAGAAACAAAAAGCGGGCGGCCCCATCGGCCGCCCGCTGCAATTTCGAGGCAAAAGAAATCTCACTCGGAGGCTTCTTCGCCCTCCATCATATCCTCGTCCATCATCTCGCCATCCATCATCATCGGGCCCAAAGACACGATATAGGCCCAGATGTTTTCCGCGGCGTCCTCGTCGACGCGTTGCGGCGACATTGAACTGCGCAGGCTTGAATCGCCGGTAAACTCCCGCAGGAACTCGGTCGCATTGGGAACGTAGCTTGCGAATGTCTCTTCGCTCCAGACCAGCCCGGCCTCGCCGCCCGCAACCATTGCGGGGCTGTAACGGAACCCGTCGACCGACCCGGCAGCGCGCCCTGCAACTCCATAAAGGTTGGGCCCGGTGCGCCCGTTACGACCGGCAAGAACCTCGCCGTCGAGATTGCGCACAACATGGCAGGCAATGCAGGACCGGAACGCAGCCTCGCCGGCAGCAACATCGCCCCCGGGGCCATCGCTGTCGGCATAGGCCATCGGAGCCGCAAGAAGGGCAGTTGCAAGGGTAAGATTGCGGATCATTTAGGAACTCCTTGTTGGGGTATATGCATTGTATAGACGGATCCGGTTGAAAAAATCCCGATTTTTTTTGTAACAAACGATCAAAACGGAGCGACCCCGGGGATTTGACGGACCCTTGTGACTGCTTTCTTCGGGCGTCATATAGAACCCAAGAAGGAGAGCGCCATGAGCACATCAGATTTTCCCGGCTGGCACGGCACAACCATCATCGGCGTGCGCAAGGGCGACGAGGTAGTGATTGCCGGTGACGGGCAGGTCAGCCTCGGCCAGACTGTCATCAAGGGAACCGCCAAAAAGGTGCGCCGCCTTTCGCCCGGCGGATATGATGTGGTGGCCGGGTTTGCGGGTTCGACCGCCGATGCGTTCACATTGCTGGAACGGCTGGAGGCCAAGCTGGAGGCAACGCCCGGCCAGTTGGCGCGCGCCAGTGTCGAGCTGGCCCAGGATTGGCGCACCGACAAATACCTGCAAAAGCTTGAGGCGATGCTGATCGTGACCGATGGCCGCGATCTCTTTGTTATCACAGGGGCCGGGGACGTGCTGGAGCCTGAACACGGCATCGCGGCCATCGGATCGGGTGGAAATTTCGCACTGGCCGCTGCCCGCGCCATGATCGAGGGCGAGATGGAGGCCGAAGATATCGCCCGCCGCGCCATGGCGATCGCGGCTGATATCTGTGTCTATACCAACGGAAATCTGACGGTCGAGCGGATCGGAAAATGACCGATATCACCCGCGATGACATCCGCGCCGCGGTGGGCGCGGGCATGTTGAACGAGGCACAGGCGGCCTCGTTGATTGCCCTTTCGCAGACCCGCAGCGGCGCGCGGGTGCACATGACGGGGCTCGATGAGCCGTTCGAATTGTTTCGCGGCTTCAACGAGGTTTTCATCATCGTCGGCCTGAGCATCCTGTTTGGCGGCTGGCTGGGGCTGACCGGCGTGACGATCACTAATTTCACCGCCAATGGCTATATGCTGACGATGCTTTACGCAGGCGTCGCCATGGCCACGATCCTTCTGCTGGCACGGTATTTCACCCTCAAACGCCGCATGGTCGGGCCATCCATCGCGCTGGCGATCTTCTTTGCGCAGGCGGCGGGGCAACTCGGGGCCGCTCTTGGCTGGATGATGCGCGCCGGTTTGCCCGAGTGGCTGACCATGGCGGCGGGCACGGCGACGGTGCTGCTGTGCGTCTATTACCTCTGGTTCCGGGTGCCCTTTACCATGGCCTTGATCGCGGGGGGCGTGTTTTTGACATCCTTCGGCATCGTGTCCATAGGCGGCACGTTGCCCGAGGATCCGATGGATATGTTCCTGCTGACCAATGACGGCCCCTTTGCGGTTCTGACCATCGCGCTTGGGCTGGTCGGGCTGGTGGTGGCCATGTGGTTCGACATGAGCGACCCGCATCGTCTGACCCGGCGCGCGCAAAGCGGGTTCTGGCTGCACATCATCGCGGCACCCGCCATCGTGAACACCGTGGCGCTGACACTGTTTGAGATCGGCACATTACCGGCGCAGCTGTCGCTGATCGGATTTGTCACCGCGATGGCGCTCTTTGCCGTGGTGATCGACCGGCGGTCTTTTCTGGTCTCCGCCGTCGGCTATATCGTGGCGCTTTCGGTGACCGTGATCGAGGATCAGGCCTTTATTGCCATCTTGCTGCTTGGTATCGGGCTTGTCCTTTTGGGCGCGAAATGGGAAGCCATCCGCCGTGCTTTGATGACTATTCTGCCCGCCTTTCCCGGCAAGACCCGGCTACCGCCCTGGGAATTGCTGCCACTTGAGGAGCCCACCCCATGACCGACCTGACCCCGCGCGAGATTGTCAGTGAGCTGGACCGTTTCGTGATCGGCCAGAAAGATGCCAAGCGCGCCGTCGCGGTCGCCCTGCGCAACCGGTGGCGGCGCAAACAGCTGGCCGATGATCTGCGGGATGAGGTCTATCCCAAGAACATCCTGATGATCGGGCCGACCGGGGTCGGCAAGACCGAGATCAGCCGCCGCCTGGCCAAGCTGGCCCATGCGCCATTTCTCAAGGTCGAGGCCACGAAATTCACCGAGGTCGGCTATGTCGGGCGCGATGTGGAGCAGATCATCCGCGATCTGGTGGACAGTGCCATCCTGCAACAGCGCGCCACGATGCGCGAAGAGGTCAAGGCGCGCGCCGAAGCGGCCGCCGAGGACCGGGTGATCGAGGCCATCGCCGGCAGCGACGCCCGCGAGCAAACCCGCGACATGTTCCGCAAGAAACTGCGCGGCGGGTTGCTGGATGATCACGAGATCGAACTGGACGTAGCCGATACGGCCAACCCGATGGGCATGTTCGAGATCCCCGGCCAGCCGGGCCAGAACATGGGCATGATGAATTTGGGCGACATGTTCGGCAAGGCCTTTGGCGGGCGCACCACGCGGCGCAAGATGAAGGTGCGCGACAGCTATGACGTGCTGATCGGGGAAGAAGCCGACAAGCTTCTGGATGATGAAACCGTGACCAAGGCGGCGCTGGAGGCGGTCGAGCAAAATGGCATCGTGTTTCTTGATGAGATCGACAAGGTCTGCGCCCGGTCTGATGCGCGCGGGGCCGATGTCAGCCGCGAAGGCGTGCAGCGCGACCTGCTGCCCCTGATCGAGGGCACCACGGTATCGACCAAACACGGACCGATCCAGACCGACCATATCCTATTCATCGCCTCGGGCGCGTTTCACATTGCCAAGCCCTCGGACCTGCTGCCGGAACTGCAGGGGCGTCTGCCCATCCGGGTTGAACTGCGCGCCCTGACCGAGGCGGATTTCGTGCGCATCCTGACCGAAACCGACAACGCGCTGACCCGGCAATATTCGGCCCTGATGGCCACCGAGGAAGTTGAGGTCAGTTTCACCGATGACGGGATCGCGGCGCTGGCCGGTATTGCGGCTGAGGTCAATCAGAGCATCGAAAATATCGGTGCACGCAGGCTCTATACCGTGATGGAGCGTGTGTTCGAGGAGTTGAGCTTTTCCGCGCCCGACCGGGGTGGCGATGCCGTGATTGTGGATGCCGGTTTTGTCGAGGATAACCTCGGTGCGTTGATGAAATCCGCAGACCTCGGGCGCTATGTGCTATAGCGGCTGAAACGCCGCATATTTCCCGGTTCCGCCACCATGATTCGACCCCTTCTGATTGCCCTGGCATTGCTGCTTACCGCCTGCGGTGGACCGCCGCGAATTGCCATGGTGCCGGGTGGCACCGAGATTGCCGCCACGCGCACCGTTTTTGTGGCCACCAACCGCGCCTTTGAGGATCAGAGGTTTACCGCAGGCCGCAGCGACGTTGTGGATTACACCCGGTTCGAGGTTTCGATCCCGCCGGATCGGGAGGTGGGCGAAATATCCTGGGCCGGTGCGCGGTTTGACCCGCGCCGCGATTTCGGCGTGTCGCGGGCTGATCGCTATTCCAATGCGGCGGGTTTTCGCGCCGATATTTCGCGTGAATTGCGCGCGTTGCCGCCCCCTGATCGTGAAGTTGTGGTGTTCGTCCACGGCTATAATAACAATTTCGCCTCGGGCCTGTTTCGCGTCGCCCAATTGGCGCATGACTACGACACGCCCGGGCTTGTAACACATTTCTCCTGGCCCAGTGCCGGGCAGCCCTTTGGCTATGTGTTCGACCGGGAAAGCGCCACCTTCTCGCGCGATGCGCTGGAGGCATTCCTGCGCGATCTTTCGGCGGCGGGCGCGGATCGGATATTGCTGGTCGGTCATTCGGTCGGTGCGTTTTTGAGCATGGAGGCGCTGCGCCAGATCCGCATATCCGGCGATGACGCGGTGTTGCAGGATCTGTCCGGGGTTGTCCTGATCTCGCCCGATATCGACATCGAGGTGTTTCAGACCCAAGCCCGCGCGCTCATGCCACTGCCGCAACCTTTCGTCATCTTCACCTCGCGCCAGGATCGGGCGCTGCGCCTGGCGGCGGGAATTACGGGGCGTGAAAACCGGTTGGGCACGCTTGGCACTGTTGAGGATGTGGCCGAGTTCGACATTACCATGATCGACCTGTCGGGCTTTGACGGCGGCGCGGGCGATTGGGCCAACCATTCCACCTTTGCCACATCGCCATCGTTGATCACTTTGCTTGGCGGGCTTCCTGAATTTGGCTCTGCGCATGTGGACAACCCCATTGGTCTCTTGCCCGGAACCGTTTTGACCATTCGAAACGCAACGCAGATCCTGCTGACGCCGGGCCTGCAATGACGGGGTTCGCCAGCTACCTGCGCGCCAATGCGGCGTTTTTGTTCGCCGGCGCGCTGTTGGCCTTTACCTCCAGCTTTGGGCAGACCTTTTTCATCTCGATCTTTGCCGGCCAGATCATGGAGGCGTTTACGCTCAGCAATGGGCAATGGGGCCTGATCTATTCGGCAGGGACGGCGGTTTCAGCCGCTGTCATGCTGTGGTCCGGGGCGCTAACCGACAGGTTTCGGGTCCGCAATCTTGGCCTTGTTGTCCTGTTGGGGCTGTCGGCTGCCTCCCTGATCATGGCGATCAACCCCTGGGCCTGGTTCCTGCCGGTTTCGATATTTCTGTTGCGGCTGACAGGGCAGGGCATGACCAGCCATATCGCGACGGTCGCCATGGCGCGGTGGTTCGTGGCCACGCGGGGCCGGGCGTTGTCGATTGCGGGGGCGGGGTTTGCCATGGGCGAGGCGCTGTTGCCGCTTTTGTTTGTCTGGGCGATGGCGTTTGCCAGCTGGCGGTCGCTCTGGCTGATCGCGGCGGGGTTCATCCTGTTGATCGTGCCCATCATGCACCGGTTGCTGCGCCGCGAACGCATGCCGCAATCGCATGCCGAGGCCGATAACACCACCGGCATGGAAAACCGCCACTGGACCCGGGCCGAGATGCTGCGCCATCCACTGTTCTGGTTCATGTTTCCCGCAATCCTGGGCCCCTCCGCCTTTGTGACGGCGCTGTTTTTTCAGCAGGTCTATCTGGCTGAGATCAAAGGGTGGAGCCATGTCGCCCTGGTGGCGCTATTTCCTCTCTACACAGGCGTTTCCACTGTTTTCATGCTGATCGCGGGATGGGCGATTGACCGGATTGGCACCGCGCGGCTGATGCCGTTTTTTCAACTGCCGATCGCCGCCGGATTTCTGGTTATGGCGCAGGCCGATGGTCTGGGCGGCGCGGCGCTGGCCTTTGCCCTGATCGCCGTCACATCCGGGGCCAATGCCACCCTGCCAGCCGCGTTCTGGGCCGAATTCTATGGCACGCGAAACATTGGCGGCATCAAGGCGATCGCAACCGCCACCATGGTTCTGGGCTCGGCCATCGGCCCCGCGATGACCGGGCTCTTGATCGATGCGGGCGTAAGCTTTCCGGCCCAGATGTCCGGCATCGCCATCTGGTTTGTCATCGCATCGCTATTGTTGGGCGTAGGCGTGATGCGGGCGCGCGGCAGCCTATCGCGCGCGGCGTAGATAGACGTAATAGGCCCCGGTGCCGCCATGGCGCAGATGCGCCTCGCGGATATCCATGACGATGCGCCCCAGAGGCGGCGCATGCAGCCAGCCCGGCACCTGATGTTTCAGCACCCCGCGCCGGATCGGGATCGGGCCGGGATCATCGCGGTGTTTGCCCTTGCCGGTGATGACCAGAACCAGCCGCTTGCCATCTGCATGAGCCGATTGAATGAACCCGATCAGCGCGGGATGCGCCTCGGCCAGGGTCATGCCATGGAGGTCGATGCGCCCTTCGGGCTTCAGCTTGCCGCGCAGCATTTTCTTGTGCGTTGCGTGATCCATCTGCACCGGGGCATGCGCCAGCCGGTCCGAAACGGACGGGGCGAGTTGACTGCCCGGGGTCGTATCGCGTGCGGTTTCGCCGATGCGAAAATCCTGCACCTCAAAGCTCTGCTTGCGTTTCGGCGCGGGCTGACCAGTCTTGGCCTCTTCGGTCAAGGTTGGTTTCTTTGGCCGGGCCGGGGCCACCGTCCGGGCCACGGCAGACCAAAGCTTGCGCTCTTCCTGGCTTAGGGTTCTGGGCGGGCGGCGGGCCATGATCAGGCCTCTGGCGCGGCCAGATTGGCAATCTCGATCGGCAGCAAAACAATCATCCGGCCCGGGTCGCGGATCCGGCCCGCTTCCAAACCTGCCGCGTCGCCGGTGCCATAGAAAATATCGGCGCGTTGGGCCCCTCGGATGGCCGAGCCTGTATCCTGCGCGATCATCAACCGGCGCAGCGGCACCTGCCCGTCCTTTTCGATCCAGACCGGCGCACCAAGCGGTGTAAATTCGGCGTCTACCGCGATGGTGCGCATTGTGGTGATGGACCGGTTCATCGCACCCAGGGGCCCATCTTCGGGGCTGCGGGTGCTGATCTCGCGGAAGAAGACATAAGACGGGTTGGTATAGAGGAGCTCACGCCCTTCATCAGGATTGCGGCGCACCCAATTCCCGATCACTTGCGCCGAAACCTGATGCGGTTGGTAGACGCCGCGCCTCACCAGTTCTTGCCCGACCGACCGGTATTCCCGCCCGTTGCGCCCGCCATACCCGACCCGGATGACCGACCCATCGGTCATCCGGATCCGACCCGAGCCCTGGATTTGCAGAAAAAACAGCTCAACCGAATCGTCGACCCAGGCGATCTCCAGCCCACGCCCCTCCAGCACGCCGGTTTCCTCAATCTCGCGGCGGGTACGCCAGAGGCCGGTCACTTCGGGCGGCAGCCGGTAGACCGGAAACCGAAACCGGCTGGTGCGCACGCGCGATCCATCCAGTTCAGGCTCAAAATACCCGGTGAATAGCGCAGGCTCGGTGCCACCAAACATCACAGGCCGAAAGAACAGTTCGAAAAAGGTGCGGGCATTGGGCCCCTGATCGGCAAGCGCACAGAGACGTGACCATTCGCCCTCGGGCATGTCGGGGCAGGTGTTGCGAAACACATCCAACGCCGCCGCGTGATCATCATCAACCCACCCGTCGAGATCGTCGAAGCTGAGAATCTCGGCGTTAACCTGAGCCATGGCCTCGGTCCCGAATGCGGAAAGGGCCGAGAACAGGAATGCTATCAGCCCGTCGCGCATGGATCATCCGCCGGTGGCCACCAGGACCCAGTTGGGATTGTTGCTGCCCATCTGGCGGGCAAACGTCCAGACATCGCGTTGGCGCTTGATCGCGTTGGGGTCACCCTCGACCACTTCACCCGCCGCATTGCGCACGGCCGACGTCAGTTCGGCCACAAACCGCACCGTGATCTGCGCCTCGCCGCCGTCGCGGTCATATTCAGCCTCTTGCAAGGCGAGTTCGCGCACCCCGACGAAATTTGCATCAATGGTCAGGCCCTGTGCCTCGCGGTCGGAAATCACCTGTTCGAACGATTCCATGACATCATCGGCAAGGAAAGGGCGCAATCCTTCGACATCGCCGTTTTCAAAGGCCATCAGGATCATCTCATAGGCCCCGCGCGCACCGCCCAGAAATTCGGAAACGTTGAAGCCGCTTTCGGCCAGTTTCATCGCCGCCAATGCCTTGGCCGAGCCGCTGCCGTCATCGACATGATCGGTGATATCGCGATCGGGGCCGCCCTCGATCACCTCGAAATCACGGCGACGGTCGGGGCGGGTCCGCTCTGTGCGCTGCATGGGCTGCGATTCATGGCCATCCCGGGTTCCCAACACGCTGCGCAGCTTGAGTATCAGGAATATTGCAATCCCGACCAGCACCAGCAATTGCAAAAGGGATGGGTTCATCATCACGGCGACCTTCTCATGGGTTATGGGCTTACATATCGGCCCCGATGGCACATATGTAGGCATGGGGGGCGGCCAAGTCCATGTGGCAACGCCCATGAAAGCCTGCGGTTTGACAAGAAAGGATGCGATATGTGGCTGTTTTTTCTTTTCATCGGTGTGCCGATCATCGAGATCGCGCTCTTTATCCAGGTTGGCGGTTGGCTGGGCCTTTGGCCGACCCTGGCCATCGTGGTTCTGACCGCGATTGCGGGCACGATGATGGTGCGATCACAGGGCGCGCGAGCCTTGGCCAATTTACAGCGCAGCTTCAACGATCTGAACGATCCGACCGAACCGCTAGCCCATGGCGCGATGATCCTGTTTTCCGGTGCGCTGCTTTTGACACCGGGGTTTTTCACCGATGCGTTGGGCTTTGCACTGCTGATCCCGGCGTTTCGCACGCTCGTGATGCGCGAGATTGGCAAACGCATTCAGGTCAACTCTGTCGTCGCCGGGCAGGCACAATGGACAACTGACCCCGGCGAAACCGTAATCGACGGCGATTATGAGGTCGAGGAAGACCCGGGCAAGCCGCCATCGGGCTGGACCCGCCATTGAGGCCGCCAGACGGGTCTGATAGACCGCGTCCAGTTCATTTTATTGGAGAGCCTCATGGCCGAAGAAAACGGGGCCGACGCCCCAGAAGAAGCCGCAGCCGCACCTGAAACGCCGGTAATGCCCAAGATGCAGATCCTCGGGCAATTCATCCGTGACATGTCGTTTGAAAACATCGCCGCCCAGAAGGGTGTGCAGGGCAATGCGCAGCCTGAGGTTCAACTGCAAATCGGTGTCGAGGGACGCAAGCGGCCCACCGACAATCAGTATGACGTCATCGTCAAACTGAAGATCGACAGCAAGACCAAGGAAGACAGCCAGCAGATTTTCCTGATCGAGATGGAATATGCCGGGATTTTCTCGATCGAGAACATCAAGCCCGAGCAGTTGCACCCGTTCCTGCATATCGAATGCCCGCGGATGTTGTTCCCCTATATCCGCCGCATCGTTTCGGATGTGACTCGCGATGGCGGTTTCCCGTCGCTGAACCTCGACAATGTCGATTTCGTGCAGGTCTATCGCACCGATCTCGCCCGCCGCGCGCAGGCTAAACCGCACGCGGACGCCTAAAGCGTTTTCCAGACAGCGCCGTCGCCCAGGTCTTCGATGAACTCGTCATGGGCGGCGGCCTCTTTTTCCGTCAGCCTGGTGGGCAACGGGGTCGGGCGCGGACGCGGACGCCAGATTTCGGTATCCTGACCCAACCCGATGCTCTGTTGCTGCGTTTTCAGCGCAAAATCGGGCTGCCGGCCGCCGATCAGCTCCAGATAGACCTCGGCCAGTATCTCGGAATCGAGCAGCGCGCCGTGTTTTTCACGAGCTGAGTTGTCGATACCAAAGCGCCGACACAACGCATCGAGCGATGCCGGGGAACCGGGGAATTTGCGCCGGGCAATGGCCAGGGTATCCAGCGATTGAGACATCGCAAGCGTCGGTTTTCCCGCCCATCCAAGCTCTGCGTTGAGGAATTTCATGTCGAAACTGGCATTATGAATGACCAATTGCCCATCGCCGATGAAATCCAGAAACCCCTGCGCGATGTCGCGAAAGACCGGATGATCACGCAAAAACTCATCGCCCAGACCATGCACCGCAAACGCCGCCTCAGGCATCGCCCGCTCGGGGTTGATATATTGGTGATAGACCTGCCCCGTCGGCAAATGGTTGAAGAGCTCGACGCAGCCAATCTCGACAATCCGGTCGCCTTCGGACGGTTCGAACCCGGTGGTTTCGGTATCCAAAACGATCTCTCGCATCACGGGCCTTTCGTCAGATTATCAATCAAAGCGTTCACCTTGAAGCGGGCAATGCCAATGTCGTAGGTTTCGATAACATAGTCTGCTCGTTGTCTTTTTTCGGCATCGGGCACCTGTCGCGCAAGGATGGTCGCCAGGATTTGCCCAGTCATACCGGGGCGTTCCATCACGCGGCGATGTTGTTCTTTGGCATCCACCGATACGACCAGAACCGCATCCATTCCCGCAGATGCGCCAGTTTCAAACAGCAGCGGAATATCGAGGACAACCAGCGGTGCCGCGACGTGATCGGCCAGAAACGTGGCACGGTCCTCAGCGACACGCGGATGCACGATGGCCTCGATCTGCGGCAGAGCGGTCGGATCAGAATTGATCCATTTCTTCAGCTCCGCCCGATCGACCGCCCCGCCGGTTACAGCATCAGGGCAGATCCGCGCAATTTCGGGCGCGGCGGCACCCCCGGCGGCGTAAAGACGATGGACCGCGGCGTCGGCATCCCAAACCGGCACGCCCGCTTCACGAAAAAACCCCGCCGTTGTGGATTTGCCCATGCCGATGGACCCTGTCAGCCCAAGAACAAAGCTCATTCTGCCAATACCACGGCGCGCAATTCGTCATCAACATCAGGCGTCTGGCCGAACCAACGGGCAAAGCCGGGGGCCGCCTGATGCAACAGCATGCCAAGGCCATCGATAGTGTGGCATCCGATTTCCGCGGCGTCCTGCAAAAGGTCCGTCTTCAGAGGCGTATAGACGATATCGGTCACTACCGTTTGTGGGGTCAAACGATCCAGATTGATGTGAAGCGGCTGCCCCCCCGCCATCCCCAAGGAGGTCGTATTGACCAACAGGGCGGTCTCATCCAGCAATTCGGGAATATGGGTCCAGTCCATGACCTGCACGCGGGCCCCGAAATGGTGATGCAACGCCTCGGCCCGGGCCCGGGTGCGGTTCACGAGATAGATCTTTGGGCAGCCTTCGCCCAAAAGCGTGCAGATAATCGCGCGCGCGGCCCCGCCAGCGCCCAGAACCAGCGCCGGACCCGCGGCCGCGTTCCATCCGGGTGTGTATTGCTTGACGTTTTCAAGAAAGCCCGCACCATCGGTATTGTCGGCCTGTAACCGCCCGCTGGCGGTAAAGGTCAGCGTGTTGGCTGCCCCGATCAATGCCGCACGGTCGGTAACACTGTCGGCGATCTGAAGCACGGTTTCCTTATGCGGGATCGTGACATTGACCCCGGAAAACCCCAGATCGGGCAACAAACGCAGCGTATCATGCAGCGTTTCACGCGTGACGTGCAGCGGCACGTAATGGCCATCGATGCCATACCGCGCCAGCCAGTGGCCATGCAGACGCGGTGACCGGCTATGGGCAATCGGATCGCCGATCACGCCGGCAAGCAGCAGCTTTTCGGTCATCCTTCGATCACCCCCCGTTGGGTCAAAAAGCCGATCAACTCAAACAACGGCAAACCCAGAACTGTAAAATAGTCGCCCTCGACCCGGCTGAACAGCCGCGATCCTTCGTGCTCCAACTTGTAGCCGCCAACCGAATCGGCGATGCCCGGCCAGTTTCGGCTCATGTATGTGGCGATGTAATCGTCACTGAGATCGCGCATCAGCAACCGGACCTGCCCGACATGGCGCCAAACCGGTTCGCCGTCCTCATAAACGACAATCGCCGAGAGCAGCTTGTGTTGCTGTCCGCGCAACATGATCAGCTGCGAGATTGCATCCTCTAACCCGGCGGGTTTCGACAGCAGCTTGCCGCGAAATTCCAATACCTGGTCGCAGCCGATCACCATGGCACCGGGATGTTTGGCGGCAATTTTGCGGGCTTTGAATTCGGCCAGCGAATCGGCAATATCGCGCGCGGTGCTGCCATCGTCGACCATCGACGCCTTGATGGTTGCCTCATCGATCCGAGCGCCATGCGCCTTGCACGCGATACCAGCCTGCCTAAGCAGGTTTTGCCGGATCTCGGATGCGGAGGCCAGGATGAGGGCAGTCATTGGATAACCCTATGAACAAGTCACGGGAAAACCCCGGGGCTGGACTCTGTATAACGAGGGGTCTTGGTGAAATCCAAGCAAGTTGGTCATGTTATCCGCGAAAGGCTCAAAAGTTACCCTTGGGGAGCAATCATACACAGAACATGGTGAACGGAGGCCATCGATAGGACTGTTATCCAACGGATGCGGCCAAGTTGTTCACAAGAAAATTATCTGTAACAACCTGTTATTGTTTAAATTATTGTGATTATCAACAGAGCTTTCTTCGCGAGGATGGAGGCTAATCGATCCGGGGATCGTTCTGTGCATGACTGTGACAGAACCAACTTATCCCTGTTATCCAGAGGACCAACAACAACAACATCTTTTCTTTCTTAATTAATTATTATTGAAGAGAGACGGCGAAGGAGCACGACATGATCGGTGAATATCTGGCAATGGCCTATCCTTGGACCAAGAGCCTACACGTCATCTCGGTCATTGCGTGGATGGCGGGGCTTTTCTATCTGCCGCGGCTTTTTGTTTATCACGCCGAACGGATCGAATCCGGCAGTGACACAGATGCGTTGTTTCAGACCATGGAATACCGGCTGCTGCGCGCGATCATGAACCCGGCGATGATCGCGACATGGATCTTTGGTCTGGCTCTCGTGTTCACGCCCGGCGTCGTCTATTGGGGCGACGTTT
>Ga0316207_10000579_pt1 | contig 55876 bp, 50 predicted proteins | sample 6weekpyrite_MG_FD_204943 | JGI IMG/M metagenome (GOLD analysis project Ga0316207, IMG submission 204943) | Microbial mat bacterial communities from mineral coupon in-situ incubated in ocean water Damariscotta River, Maine, United States -... | ecosystem: Environmental > Aquatic > Marine >...
CTGAGGGATTACTTCCTCTGTTAAGGAGACAAATATAATGAAATTTTTCTCACCGCTAGGGGTAGCTTCAGTGAGAGGAATTAACTGAGGGATTACTTCCTCTGTTAAGGAGACAAATATAATGAAATTTTTCTCACCGCTAGGGGTAGCTTCAGTGAGAGGAATTAACTGAGGGATTACTTCCTCTGTTAAGGAGACAAATATAATGAAAATTGAACTTGCAGAGAACTACGGTTTTTGTTTTGGTGTTAAACGGGCTATAAAAATAGCAGAAGAGAATAAAAACTCTTCCACATATGGTCCCCTTATTCATAACTCTAAAGAGATTCAAAGATTGGAAAAGGATTTTAAAGTTAGTCTTACTGATGATCATAAAAGTTTTAAGTCTGGCGATAAAGCGGTTATCCGCACACACGGAATTCCTAAAAATGAGTTAGAAGAGCTACAATCAAGCCGTGTTGATGTTGTAGATGCAACCTGTCCATATGTTACAAAACCACAGCAGATTTGCCAAGATATGAGCGAAGAGGGTTATGACATAATCATTTTCGGAGATGAAGCTCATCCTGAGATTAAAGGTGTTAAGTCTTACGCTACCAACGGTGCCAAAGTGGTTACCTGTCCATCAGACTTGGAAGATTTAAAATTAAAAGATAAGATTGCTTTAGTTGCTCAAACAACTAGAAAAGTTGAAGACTATATGGAAGTTGCAAACTATCTTATATCTCGCTACAAAGAGGTCAGAGTATTTAACACTATCTGTAATGCAACATTTGAAAATCAAGAAGCTGTTAGAAAAATTTCTAAAAAAGCTGACGTTATGATAGTAATTGGCGGAAAAAACTCATCGAATACAAAACAGCTATTTAGTATTTCACATGATAATTGTGCAGATAGTTATCATATAGAGGATGAGAATGATTTAGACTACTCCTGGTTTAAAGACAAAAAGTTTTGTGGAATCAGTGCAGGAGCTTCTACTCCTGATTGGATTATACAAAATGTTGTTAGTTCTATTGAAAGAAATAGGTAAATTTCTATATATATTTAACTAGTTAGAATCAACAACTTTCACTTTTATATCCATTTTTTTCTAAAATTAATATAAAAATTATCAATAATTAGGTATAATCACGAAATTTTTATGTAACAGAGGATAGGTATATGGCGTTCGATAACGAATCATTTGAGGAAGAAGAAAATTTTGCAGAGATGTTTGCTGCAAGTGAGAAAAAACAGGAAAAAAGCCGCATAGTAGAGGGTGAGATTGTTGAAATCCAAACGGATGAAAACAGAGCATTAGTCGGTGTTGGCGATAAACTAGAAGGTATTCTTAGCTTAGATGAAATCAGTGAAAATGGTGAATTAAAGTTCAATACTGGTGATAAAATCAAAGTAATGGTTACAGGATACTATAATGAGCGTCCTAAAATATCTTATAAAAAAGTTTTAGAGCAGCAAAAAACTATTGATTTCATTGAAGCAAACAAAGAAAATTTTGAAGATGTAATTATTGAAGGTGTTATCACTAAGAAAAATCGTGGTGGTTATGTTATAGAAGCTGATGCTGTATCTTTCTTTATGCCACGTTCATTAGCAGCGTTTAAAGACACTGACGATGTGATAGGTCGTAAAGTTAAAGCTCAAATTGTTAAGATCGATGAAGAGCAAAACTCAATCGTCGTATCTCGTCGTAAACTTTTTAATGATGAGCGTAAGAAGAAAAAAGAGATTATTGACAAGCTAATGGAAGATGATACTATCGTTGAGGGTACTATCAAGAAGATTACTAGCTATGGTATGTTTGTAGATATTGGTGGAGTTGATGGACTAGTACACTATAATGAGATTAGTTATAAAGGTCCTGTTAATCCTTCAAAACTTTATAAAGAGGGAGATATAGTAACTGTTAAGGCTATCTCTTATGATAAAGATAAACGACATCTTTCACTATCTATAAAAGCTGTTCAGCCTGATCCTTGGGCAGAAGTTGAGAGTGAATTAGATGAGGGTGATACTATCACAGTAACAGTTTCAAATATTGAAGCTTACGGTGTATTTGTTGATCTTGGGAATGATATTGAAGGTTTCTTACATATATCAGAAATCTCTTGGAATAAAAACGTTAAAAACCCTAATGATTATTTAACTGTTGGAGAAGAGATTGATGTTGAAGTAATTGAAATCAATCCTAAGACTCATAAGCTTCGTGTTTCACTGAAAAGACTTTTACCAAAACCATTTGATGAGTTTATGAAAAACTTTAATGAAGGCGATATTGTTACAGGTACAGTTACATCTTTAACTGACTTTGGTGCATTTGTTCGTATAGATGGTGTTGAAGGTCTTTTACATAACCAAGATATATCTTGGGATAAAAATGTTAAATGCAAAGATGTTTTAAAATCTGGTGATGAAGTTGAAGTTAAAATTGCTAAAATCAATGAAGAAGACCAAAAAATATCTTTAAATAGAAAAGCACTTTTAGAGTCGCCTATAGACTCTTTTTCTAAAACACATAAAGTAAACTCTCTTGTAACGGGAACAATCCGTGATATTAAAGACTTTGGTATATTCGTATCTCTAGGAGATGGTGTTGATGCACTTATCCGTGATGAAGACCTTGCTCCTCTAGAAAAAAGTGAACTAGAAGTAGGAGAAGAGATTGAAGCTGTTATTGCAGTTATTGACACTCGCCGTGATCGTATCCGCCTATCTGTAAAAAAATTAGATTACATAAAGAACCAAGCAATGCTTGAAGAGATCAATGATGATGAGTCACACTCTTTAGGGGACTTAATTAAAGATAAATTTAAGTAAATATTGTGCATAAAATTTTAAAATGGTTTACTCCACTCATTGCAGTTGGAGTAGCTGCTTTTATAATTTTTTTTCTTATTTCAATTAACTCCAATGAAGCTTCTGTCTCTTTGCCTCCACTACAACATAAGAGCACTGTAGTTGCTAAAGAGGAAAAAAAAGTTTGGTTGAACCATTTTTCAAAAACAGAGAGATTAGGATATTTTTATCCTGTTAATGAAGTTTTTATTCAAGTTGATTTAAATGAGAAAATTGCAAGCAAAACAGTATACAGACTCTCTGCATCACTATTAGATCCATACCAGCTTTTCTGTCTGAAAGAGGAGCTAAAACAGCATAAATTGAAATATTATCTTAAACGAGATAAAAGTGGTGTAGAGTTGCTTATTTACTCAAAAAATAGAGATAAGTTGAACTCTCTAGTTAAAGTGTTAAAAAATTACCAAATTTCAGCCAAAGTTGGGCTATATAAAGAGGATAAATAATGAAAAAACATACAGTAGTAGTTTGTGATCATATTCATGCAGCTGGTTTAGAGATGCTTCGTAATGATGAAAATATTAATTTTATAATGGCAGCTGATGAAGATAAAGTAAAACTTTTAGATATTATTGCAGATGCTGATGTAGCAATAACAAGAAGTTCAACAGATGTTGATGAAAATTTTATAGCACATGCCAAAAATATGAAAGCTATAGTTCGTGCCGGCGTAGGTGTTGATAATGTTGACATCCCAGGTTGTTCAAAAGAGGGAATCATTGTAATGAATGTACCCACTGCCAACACTATTGCTGCTGTTGAACTAACTATGGCACATATGCTTTCATGTATGAGAATGTTCCCATACTCACATGACCACCTTAAGAACCAGAGAATCTGGAAAAGAGAGAAGTGGTATGGACATGAGATGAAGGGTAAAAAACTTGGTGTTATCGGTTTTGGTAATATTGGCTCACGTGTTGCCAAACGTGCCAAAGCGTTTGAGATGGATATTGTTGCATATGACCCATATATTAACCCATCTAAAGTTACTGACCTTGATATGGTATATAGTAAAAACTTTGATGATATTCTATCTTGTGACATTATCACTATTCACACTCCTAAAAATCAAGAGACAATCAATATGATTAATGGTGAAGAGATAGCTAAGATGAAAGATGGTGTAGTCTTAATTAACTGTGCCAGAGGTGGTCTTTACAATGAAGAGGCACTTTATGCAGGATTAACTAACGGTAAGATTCGTTTTGCCGGTATTGACGTCTTTATGAAAGAACCTGCAACTGATCACCCACTACTTGATCTTGATAATGTAACTGTATCTCCTCATTTAGGTGCAAATACATACGAGTCTCAATATAATATTGGTACTCAAGCTGCCGAGAATGCAATTGCCGCAGCAAAGGGAATCTCATACGCACATGCTATGAACTTACCTATTGATGAGAGTAAAATACCACTATTTGTTAAGCCGTTTTTAGAGATGGGACAGAAGATTGGTTTCTTAGAGTCTCAAATGAGTAAGTCTCAAATTATAGCCATAAAGGTTAGCGGACAGGGTGAGATAGCTCAGTATGTAGACTCTCTTGCTACTTTTGTAGCTGTCGGCGCGATGAGCCAAAATAGTGGTGATACAATCAATTATGTTAATGCTGAGTTTGTAGCAAAAGAGAAGGGTATTAAGATAGAGTCAGAAGATCTTGGAGACTCATCTGTTTACAAAAATCTAATAACAATCAAGCTGACAACTTCCGAAACAACTACAACAATAAGTGCAACTATCTTTGATGATGGTGTACAGCGTCTTGTAGCTATTAATGGTTTTGATATAGAGGTAGCACTCAAAGGTGATATGATTCTATTGAAAAATAGTGATGTTCCTGGAGTTATAGGAAGTATAGGCTCAATATTATCTAGCAACAGTGTTAATATAGCTGACTTCTCACTTGCAAGAGATGACCAATCACAAGCATTAGCCGTAATTCTTGTGGATAATGCTGTTGATGATGCCACACTAAATGAACTCTCGGATCTTGATGCTTGTATTAGCGTTAATTACGCAAGAATCTAGCTTTTAACAGCCGCCCTCTCATTAACTCTACATGTCATCAGTAAGTGACATGTAGAAGAGTCTAATCTAAATTAAAATGAGTTTGTAAATCCGCCTTAAACAGAAGTATCGGAACAATAATCAAAGATACAATAACAGCTGCTATAGTTCCAAAGATAAGAGAGACTCCTAAACCGCCAAAAACGGCATCTTTTGCCAAAAGTGTAGAGGCAAGTATAATAGCTGCGGCGGTTAAAAATATAGGCTTTGCACGTGTGGCTGTTGCGAATGCTATTGCTTCGGCTTTGCCCATTTTGTTCTCTCTCATCAAAGATGCAGTGAAGTCAATCAGCAGAAGTGAGTTTCTGGAGCTAATTCCAATCAGTGCTATAAAACCTATAAGTGAAGTTGCGGTTAAAAAGAAAGTGTCTGTTGTAAAGATATCCATAATATAGTGTCCGATAATTACACCTACAATAGAGAGGAACGAGCCAAGAAGTATAATGGCACTTAGAGTATAGCTTTTGTAGTAAATTACCATAAGCAAGAAGATAAGGATTAAGGCTGCTATAAATGCAGCACCTAACTCTACAAAAGTATCGAGCGTTACTTCCATCTCTCCATCCCAAATTAACTTATATATCTTTGCACTGTTTTTATCGGTAAGTTTAAGGTTGAAAAGACCGATTTTTTCAATTTTATACTTATCGTTAAATCTATTTAGTATTACATTTCTAGCTTCCATCAAAGGGTAAACTTGAGAAACTAAGTCTGTTTCAGCCATGACGTTTGTCATCTGATGAAGATTCTTACTTGTAATCATAGGATTTGATTTTTTAGGAGAAAATTTCACAAGTTCGGTTATGGGTATCATCATACCAAGTTTATTCATAAGTTTCAAAGATGATAGTTTTGCTTTTACAGCATTGATATCTTTTGATGAGAACTTTTTTGACTCTGGACTTAAAGATAGATATATTGGTATTTGATTATCAACAAGATCGGAATTTTTAACTGCAATCTGCATACCCTCAAATGCAAGGTATAGTATGTCGTTAAGCTGTTTTATATTTACACCAGATAGAGCCACTTTAGTGCTCTGAACCTGAATCTCAAATGTATCATAGATAGTATCTTGCATTATCTCTACATCAACCAAGCCTTTAGTATTTTTAAATACATCGGCAACTCTGTTTGACAACTCTCTTATACCTTTTGAATCATCTCCATATATCTCAGCTACAACTGCTGCTAAAACCGGCGGACCGGCTGGAGGCTCTACAAAAGATATATCTGTGCCTTGGTAGATAGAAGCACAACCCTTTTGTATAGTAGGTCTAATTCTTTGAACCATCAGATATGACGGTTCTTCTCTATCATGTTTTTTTGTAAGGTTTAAAACTATTTCGGCAACATTTTCTGAGTTTTTGAAGTGAGAGCCTTTAATAAGTCCTGCAAAATCAAGTGGAGCACCCATCCCCAAGAATACTTCCAGGTCTCGCACCTCTTTCTCTTTTTGAGCATATTCAACTATACAGTCTGTCACCTCTTTAGTCTGTTGAATGGAGCTTCCTTCAGCTAGAGTTGCGTAGATTGTGAATGTATCATTATTCTTCCCTGGCAGCATTTTTGCCAAAACAATATTACTCGGTGCTATCATCATAATTGAGAGTATAAAAGCAGTTAATGTAGCAAGAAGCATAGAGTTTCTTTTTATAGGGCTCTGTATTGCCCTAAAGATAAAATTGTAAAATTTCTCAAACATTAACTGCTCTCCTTAGAGTGGTTGTTCGGTTTTTTAAGCATTCTAACTGCTAGGTAAGGGGTGAAGATATAAGCAATAAATAGTGAAGCAACGAGAGCAACAGGAACGTTTGCCGGAATCGGCTTCATAAACTGCCCCATCATCTGTCCAACAAATGCCATTGGAATCATGGTCATAATAATTGCGAGAGTTGCTATATTTGTCGGTGGACCTATCTCGTCGGTCGCCTCTATCATTATATCATCAGGTGTTTTATCAGCAGACTCTTTGGAGTGATAGTGCCTATGTATATTCTCTATAACAATAATAGCCGCATCAACTAAAAGTCCAAGTGAGAGAAGGAATGCAAAGAGGGTTATACGGTTTATAGTCTGTCCGGTTAAATAGGCAATAAATAGTGTGATAGCAAGAATGGCAGGAACGGTAAATGTAACTATTAGAGACTCCCTCCATCCAAGTACCAGTATAAGTAAAACAGCTATGATAATAATAGATAAAAGAAGGTGATAGACAAGCTCATTTACCGCTTCATTCGCTCTTTGACCATCATTCCTTGTGATTGTATAGCTGATACCGCTTTTATCTAAAAACTCTCTATTGCTGTCTAGCTCTGATTTAACTGCATCAGCTATGATTACGGCATTTGTTCCCTGAAGTTTTGACACAGTGAGAGTTACCTGCTCTTGCAGAGGTGTAAATTTTCCGCTATTTTGTTTTTTGCTGATAGAGCTAGATTTGAAGTTTTGTATGTCATAAGAGTTTTCTATCTTTGCAATCTGTTTTAGATAGATTGGGGAACCCATATATTTGGCTATGATAATATTGCCGATATCATCGGCACTCTCTATAGCATTTTTTACACCAAGCATAATAATTTGATTCTCTTTAGTTCTATTCTTGACTGCCGGCACGCTATATGCGAGAGACTGTACCCCTTTGACAATCTGTCCCATTGAAATATTGTAGCCTGATAGTTTATTAAGATTCACCTCTATATTAAACTGATGGCGATTGCCGCCTTTTAGTTCTGTCACTGCTACATTTGCTAGACCATTGATACGATGCTGTATATCTTTTACTTTATCATAAAGCTCAGTCTTACTCATATCTCTATTTTTTGAGTAAAAGGCAACGGAAACAATAGGAATATCAATATCAATGTCCAGTGGTTTTATGATTGGATTCATTGCTCCCTTTGGGAACATACCTGAGTTTTGCATTATCTTATCATACACTTTAAGATTTGAATCCTCTTTACCTTCACCTATGAAAAATGCAACATTTACTACCCCAACATTATCCATAGCCCTTGCAAATATATTCTCTACACCCTTTACCTCTTTGAGTTTTCTCTCAAGTGGCTTGACTATTACTTGTTGTATTTCGGATGCACTGGCACCCGGCAGAGCCACAATAACTGTTGAGCCGCTCACCACCATTTGAGGGTTCTCTTCCCTGGGCATTATTGTTAGGGAGAGGTATCCGATAGAGAGTAAAAATATGCCTAGAACAATTGTAAGTGGATTTCGTATAAATCCTGATGCTAGTTTTCCGGCTATATCTGTTGGTTTATAACTATTCATAACTATATAGCCTTAGTTTACAATTACGGTAGCATACATACCGGGATAAATGGAGTTGTATACATTTTTAAATGAAATTTTTATTTTAAAGGTGTGTGTCATTGGATTTGAACTTGGTATTATCGCACTGACCCTGCCTACTGTTTGTATATTTTGTGATGGAATATTTATTAATACTTTTGTTCCATGTTTTATACGGGAGAGGTTACCTTCGGCTATCTCTGCTGATATTTTCAAATTACTTAGATCGGAGAGAACTATAGCAGGCATACCAGGCATAGCCATCTCACCGACTTTAATACTGGTGTTTACAACTACACCGCTGTTTGGTGCCTTTATATTTAGGTATCTATATTGATTTTTTACCTCTTCGAGTTGAGCTTGAGCCTGTACAACCTGTTTTTTCGCAATATCTATCATGTTTGCCAGGTTTTGTTCAGCCAGTGCCAGATTCTCAACCTCAAACTTTGAAACCATATCTTTTTTTAAAAGTCTTCTATGTCGCTCTAGGTTAAGTTTTACATTTGTGTACTGGTTTTGATACATCTGAAGGGATAGTTGAGCTTGAGATATACCCAGTTTTACCTGTACAAGTGCAGAGTCAATCTCTTTTGAGTCAATTGTATAAAGAAGTTGCCCCTTTTTCACAAAATCACCGTCAGATACTTTTACCTCTGTGACAAAACCCATAAAACGGCTTGTTATCATCTTCTGGTTATCGCTAATAACCGTACCTGAGAGTGTTATGCTCTCTGCCATTAATGAAGCTCCTAAGAGCAAAAGTATTAAAAGTTTATATCTTATCATTGATCTTCCCCGTTTGCTAATTTTTCAAGTGCGAAAACTCTTTCATTTCGCTTGTTTATTGTCTGTTGCAGTTGTAAAATCTTCTTGATTTGTTCAGACTGTTTAATTATAACATCACTCATTGAAGATAGCTTCTCTTTATATCTAGCCTCATAATTCTTGTAAATTTCATCAGCAAGAGCCAACTCTTTTTTTAGCGACTCTATATCCCTGTTATAACTCTCTATCTCTGTTCTTGTCCTTTCAATCTTAAGGGCAATACCGCTGTTGGCAAGTTGAACTTTTATCTCTGTTTTCATATATTCAATTCTTGATTTTTCAATATTTGCACTATCAATGCCACCATTGAATATATTCCAAGAGAGTCTTGCTCCAACTGTATAGGAGGAGTGATTATTAGCCCTGTCAAAAAAAGTATTATCAGCTGTTGCTACTTCGGCAAATGCACCTACAGTAGGGTAGTAAGAAGCTTTTGAGAGTTTTATCATATTTTTTCTTATCTCCAGCCCTCTGTTAGCTTTTTTCATATCAAGATTGTTGCTTAATATATCGTCGTTTGAGCAATAGGGCAGACTTATCTCTTTAGATGGTGTCTCTATATCAGTTATTTTTTTATTTAGCAAAAAACTAATGTAGTGATATAGCAGTTTTTGATTGGATTTCATTTGGGAGAGAAGTCTCTCAACATTGCCCTTTTTTGCTTTAACCTCCAGCAGATCAACCTTTTTTGCATAACCGACTTCAATCATATTTTGTGTCATATCCTCTAAGGTATCTATATTTTGCAAAATTCTATTTAGGTTTTTAACTGATTCGCGAAGAAGAGCCATGTCGTAAAAGCTTTTTCTCAGTTGGTAGATTTTTTCATTGAGCAGTTGTGATTTTTCAAGTTTCTTAATTTTAACCATACTTTTTTGAATATCTTCATAACTTGATATTCTAAAACCTGTAAATAGTGGAACTTCATATTTTAGTTTGCTTTGAAAAAAGTTTCTTGAGTCTGGATAGTTTAAATTTTCAGGAGGATTTGTATATGCACTTTCCGGTGGTACACCGCCATTGGCTCCAGTTGCATTCATAAACTCTCTTGCACCGAAATCACCAAAAGTTGCTTCTCTTGAAGTCAGTTTAAATCCAAAAACATTTCCTGCATCATTTGAGTTAGAGAAGTCTTGGATAAAGTCTAGTTTACCCCAGTGATTTCCAGAAGCTATTTTGCCATCCTCTTTTGCTGAGTCGACACCTAAGGATGCACTCTGTATTTCTAAATTGTCAGACTTTAAGATTTCTATGGCTTCAGCTAAATTAAGAGAGGCTGAAGCGTTTAGAGCATAACCGTTTAGAAGTAGCATTAGAGAAAACAGATTAAAGATACTCTTCATAAATTTCCTTTTTAAAGCTTGTGAATTAAGCTTAAATTATAATATATATTTTGTTTTATTATACTTAATATCTTTAAAGTTCATTGAATTTTGTTGTAATTAAAACTATAAAGGTGATAAGTATGAAATATATTTGTATTATACTGACTTTTTTAATAAGTTTGAGTGCTAATGAGCTAAGTAGCGAAACAAGACTCTAAAAATTCTGTTCTCTACTTTTAATTATAGTGATTTAAGAAAGAGATTTATATATCTTTGGTTGAACTTGTTAAGCATTGATGCCTCTTTTGTCATCATCTTCAAGGCAGCAAAGGAGCTGAAGTTTTTTCTATATGGTCTATTATTAGTCAAGGCATCAAAAACATCACAGATTGATAAGATGGAGGCGAATTCACTTATCTCAGCTCTTGGAAGTTGTTCCGGATATCCTGTTCCGTCATAATGTTCATGATGATGCATGACTGCATCTATAATGTATGGATCGTGAATATTATTTTGCTTTATAATATCAACACTATATTTACTATGTTTTTGCATTAAGCTTGTCTCTTCAGGAGTTAGCTGATCATCTTTATTTAGGATAGCTTCATCAATTTTTTTTAAACCAAGATCATGCAGTAGAGCGGAAATACCAAGTTGTAACAGCTCTTTATCTTTGAATCTAAGAATATTTCCAAGATTTATGGAGTATATGGCAACATGAAGTGAGTGGGTCGGCACCTTGTCATTATTGATAAAGAAGGGCATGGATTTATTTAAAAGTTTTATATCATATTTCATTAAAAAAATAATTGCCTCTACAACCGACTCAACACAACTTATGTCTATCCTATCATTTTTGTTGCTAAGATAGGCATCGAAAAGCTTGTCATTAACACTGTAGAGTATCTTAAGTCTATTTTCAACATCATCTTTGTTGTATTGAATATAGTATTTTAGGGTCTCACAGGAGAGTGTTTTCTTATCTTCATCTTTTACAGAGGTATATAGACTCTCCCATTTTTCAAGCTTCTTGTGAAGAGTATCAGATAATAGAGTCCCGGCCTCTATGATGATGACATAATTCTCATTTTTTTTAATATAAATGTCAAAGGGAATGATATCACCAACTGTTAAGGATGATAATTCAAGTAAATTGTAAGAACTGGAGTAGTTTAATTTTGTTTTTATTACTTTCATGGCTATCATTGTACCAAAAAAACTAAGAATATTAATATATTAATAAAGTATTATTTTGATAAAATATTACTTTAAAGTAAAGGCTGATAAAAATATGCAAACGGTAGTAGACTCACTCAGAGAAAAGGGGAAACTTTATAAAAAGATGCAAGAAGTTGCACCTAAAGAGTTAGGTATCAGAAATAAAATAAAAATCTATAAAGCGACAGAAATCAGTGGGCATTTTTGCGCAATATTTGCTATTAGTCAAAAAAGTAGGCTATTGATGAAAGATGTGCATAAGTTTGAAGAGATATATGCAAAGTTGACTATATTTTTTGAGCACAACTTTAAACATAAGATTATTTTTATAGATGCTCCACTCTGCTCCAAGGCTAAAGAGGCTTTCAAGAAAGAGGGTTGGAAAATCTACCAATGATTTTATGTGATATAGGAAACAGCTCATATCATTTTCTTGAAGTGAACTCAGAGTATTTTAAAGATACAGATGATTTAAACTCTCAAAATGCAGTAGAGATGGATTATAAAGAGGATAGCAGCATCTTCAACCCATCTGCTATTAAAGAGAGGGTTTTTTATATCTGCGTAAACAAAAATGTAAAAACAGAATTAAAAAAATTGCAAAACTGGATTGATCTGTCTCAATATGTAGATATGTCAAAATATTATAACACTATGGGTGTTGACAGAGTTATGGTATGTGAAGCTGTAAAAGATGGAGTTATTGTGGATGCAGGAAGTGCGGTTACAGTTGACCTTGTAAAAGATAGGAAGTTTATGGGTGGTTTTATCTATCCCGGAGTTCAAGCTATGAGTGAAACTTACAAAAATATATCCGCTGCCTTGGATTATTCATTTAATTTTGAGTGTGACTTAGATATAATGCCGAAAAATTCCAGAGATTCCATAAGTTATGGATACCTAAAAGCACTCTACAGTGAGGTCATCTCTCATGATATGGAGATATATCTAACGGGTGGAGATGCAAAGAAGTTTGCAAAAGTATTTCCACAGGCTAAAGTAGATGAGAGATTAATATTTAATGGAATGAAAAAGATTATAAAAAAGGCTGATTTATGTTAACAGTTGCACTTCCAAAAGGTCGTATTGCAAAAGAGACTCTAGAGATTTTTGAGACTATCTTTGGAGATAGTTTTGTATTTGATGATAGAAAACTGATTCTAGAGACTCCTAAATTTCGTTTTTTACTTGTAAGAAACCAAGATGTTGCAACATATGTTTTTCATCAAGCAGCAGATATCGGCGTAGTCGGGCTAGATACTCTAGAGGAGCAGGGATTGGATGTTATTCGCCTGCTAGACCTAAAGCGCGGTGTTTGTAAAGTCTCAATCGGCATGAAAAAGGGTGAAAAACTTGATCTGAACAAACCGGAAATTAAAGTAGCCTCAAAGATGGTAAACATCACCAAGCGTTACTTTGAAGAGCGCGCCGTCTCCGTTGATATTATTAAACTATACGGCTCAATAGAACTTGCTCCTCTTATAGGACTGGCTGACATGATTGTGGATGTTGTTGAGACCGGTGCTACAATGAAGCAAAACGGTTTAGAGGTTGTTGAGGATATTATGACTTCATCAACCTATTTAATAGCCAATAAAAATAGCTATATTGCCAAAAAAGATGAAGTTTTAGATATATACAAAAAAATAAATCAAGTTATACGCTCAGAACAAAAGTCTTAATAAGAGCTAATATGACTAATCTTGACCTTTATGCAAAAGCTGAACATCTCTTAGGTATAGAAGAGGCAACAGAAGCTCTTTATGACCTGTATCGTTCGGAACTTGATGAGTATAAGGTAGAGAGACTTTTGGATGTCGGTTGCGGCCGCGGCGGTTTTATGCAGCGTATGATAAGTGACGGAGTGACATGCAGGGGCATTGATCTTAGTTCTGTTATGGTTGAGGAGTGCAAAGCTCAGGGACTTGATGCTGACTCTATTGATATAAGCCAAGAAGAGGGCAAATATGATGCTGTTGTAGCTATATTTGACGTATTGAATTTTTTAGAGAGTGACAAACTCATTGATTTTTTAGATGCAGTTGCAGATAGATTAAATGATGATGGAATATTTATAGCCGATATAAACACTCTTTATGGTTTTAGTGATGTGGCTGAAGGCACTATGAGCTCTGATAATGAAAAAGAGTTTTTGGTTGTAGATGCTGTTTTTGATAATGATAAACTCTATACAAAGTTTACTCTATTTCTTGAAAATGAAGAGAAGCGCTTTACAAAACATCAAGATACTATAGTTCAATACTTCCACAAAATAAAAACTTTTCAAAAGCTCTCAGGCTTAAAGTTAGTAGAAAAACAGACTTTCTCGCTTTACGATACAGAAGATAAAACCCTGCTGATTTTTAAGAAAAAATAGCACTACAGAGCTTCTATTCTGCTTCTTTAATTGCATCATAAAAATATTTAATGCTCTTTTGATACAATATAAGCATAGGAGAGCGGTATGGAATTAATTCCGGTAGAAAACTTTATTTTTATGCTTGTTCCTTTAGCTGTTGTAGGATATTATTATCATGTATGGGCGGATAACTCTAAAGAGGTTCTGTATGTAACATTAAGGATGGTTGTCCAACTGCTTCTTATAGGTTATGCCTTAGTGTATATATTTAAAAATGATTCATGGTATGTCGGCTCTTTTATTGTTTTGGTTATGATAACTATGTCAAGCTTTATAGTGCTAAGAAATATTCAAAATAGAGATATCTCCATATTCTCAATCATTTTTTTTGCTATAGCTGCCGGAGGGACAATAAACCTGGTTTTGGTTATAGAGTTTGTTTTAGAGTTAACACCTTTTTATGAGCCAAGATATGTGATTCCAATTGCAGGTATGATATATGCCAACTCAATGAATGCCGTCTCCCTAGCGGCTGAGAGGTTTGAGAAAGAGAGAGAAACATCAACATACGAAGAGGCTGTAAAAGTCGCTTTTAGAGCCTGCATGATACCTACTATAAACTCATTTCTGGCAGTTGGTCTTGTATCACTTCCAGGTATGATGACAGGGCAGATTCTCTCCGGGGTAGACCCCTTGATCGCCGTTAGATATCAAATTGTAGTAATGGCTATGGTTTTAGGAAGTTCCGGAATCAGTGTTGTGCTATACTTGAAGATGATCTCTAGGTCTAAGGTCTGAACTATGAAGTTTAAAGAGTGGTTTAAAAAGAGGGTAAGCTTAGTTAGCAGCTTATCTACCCAGTTACAAGATGACTATGATGCAGAAATGCTGCATCAATACCGCATAAATTTAAGAAAACTTCACTCATTTAGTGAAGTCTACGCAAAACAGATAGACGAAAAAAGTTCAAAAGAGTTCTCTAAGCTTATAAAAAAGATTTTAAAGCCAACAGCTCTCTTACGAGATCTAGACCTTTTTTTGATTGAGATAGATGCTATTGAGTGTTCACAACAGACAAAAGAGCAGTTGTATATCGATTTTAACTCTAAAAGAGAGCAGGCTTTTCAAAGTTTTATGGATAGGTTGCAGAGCAGTGAGTATAAACAGAAGCTAAAAAAACTAAGATTGATTGCTGAGGATAGCGATTTTATAAGCTATGAGGTAAAGAGTATAGATAAATACAAAATTATAAAGAATAAAGAGAAAGATATATATAATGAGTACAAGAGAGTTAATAGTGATACCTCTTTTAAAGAGCTTCACAAACTAAGAAAAGAGTTTAAAAAATTTCGCTACGGAGTTGACATATATAGGAAATGTTTTAATGAGAGTAGTGATGATTTAAGTGATATTGCAGATTTAAAAGAGTTGCAGGATAGATTCGGCTCTATTCAAGACTGCTATGTAAGATTGGAGTTTATCAGGAGTATAGAAGATAAACTTAGCAAAGAGCAGGGAGTTAAGTTGAAAGATCTATTTGAATTAAAACTACAAAGTGCAAAGCAGGAGCTGTTCTTACACAGAGATAAGGAGCTAAGATGAGTCATAGACATAAGGTAAAAATAGAGAAGTTGTTTGAGCACCCGGTATCTGTAAATATAGATGCTAAAAAGCTTATTTCAGCCTTAGAGTATTATGGAGCAGAGATAGAGATGACAAAACACAATAAGGCAAAGATATTCATAAAAGGTGAAGAGTTCTTACTGCCCCTTTCTCATGGGCATGACCTCTCTAAGGACTCTGTTGTGGGTCTACGAAACTTTCTTGAGAAAGTAGACTTTGTAGCAGAAAACCTATAGTGGTTCTAGAACAATCTCGGTTATCTCAGACGAGGCACCAAGCCGCATAGGAGGACCCCAAAAACCTGTACCTTTGTTTACATATATCTGCAGGTTCTCATTATGCTGATGAAGTCCGTCTATATATGGTTGTATGAGTCCAACCAAAAATCTAAATGGGTAGAGTTGCCCTCCATGAGTGTGCCCGCTTAACATTAAATCTACCCCGTCATCTACCTCTTCTATATATCTTGGCTGATGGGCTAAAAGTATTGTTGGGGAGTCTTTTTTACCAACAAGTGCCTTTTGAAGGTTGGGGAGATATGTATTTGTTCTGTATCCAATCATATCATATACTCCAGCCAGATTAAACCCTTTTCCCTCTTTGCCAATATATACATTTTCATTTTCAAGGACTCGTATGCCTAAAGATTTAACACTCTTTATAATTGTTGTAATATCGTGAAAATATTCATGGTTTCCTACTATAAAGTAGGTTCCGAACTTAGAGTTTAAATTTGTTAATTCATGCAGAGTCTCTTTCGCCTTTAAGATATCAATATCTACCAAGTCCCCGGTAATGACAACAATATCAGGTTTAGTTGCATTGACTCTTTTTACTATATCTTTTATAAATTTTTTATCAATAAGACCGCCTATGTGCAAGTCACTTAATTGAGCTATCTTATATGACTCTTTTAGGTTCTTTATTTTTATATTCAGGTGCTCCAATTTTACAAATTTAGCCTCATACATTGACCTTAGAGTAAGAGTTGTAGCAATTGCTAAAGAGGAGATATCTAAGGATTTTTTAAAAAAATCTCTTCTTGAGTCCGAGATTGGTGAGAGTGATAGTATAACCCTTGACATGTGATAAATGAGAGTGGTGCAAAAAAGTAAAAAAAGTATGCCGATTGGAACTGAAAATAGAAAATAGAGCCAGCCGGCAATATTTACATAATATCTTCCTATAATATATCCTATAATCCCGATGAGGTTAATTATAAGAAAGATACGCATGTAGCGTTTTACTCGTTCGCTTATATCAAGTTTTGCAATAAGTTGTTTTGAGATGTACATGTTAAGTAAAATAAATGTAGCCAAGAAGATAGTTAAAAATAGTATATGGTTCATAAGACGCAAGTATATCAAAGATAGTTTATAAAAGAAAATGGTATTATTCCTTTAATGAAAAAATGTAAAATTTGCAGTAGTAGCACGACAGATATTATTGATATAAAAACTAAAAAAAAGTACCATAAATGTCTGACGTGTGAGTATATATTTTTGGATGAGTTCTTTTATATAAGTGAGGGAGCTGAAAAAAAACACTACGATAAACATCATAATAGTTTTGAGTCTCTTGGCTATGTCAAGATGTTTGAGAATTTAATAGATGAGTTTGTAAACCCATATGTGAAAAATATAGATTATGCACTCGATTTTGGTTGTGGCGAAGGAGAGGTACTGCCAACACTTTTACAAAACAATAAAATCAGATGCGATAGATATGATCTTTTTTATTTTCCTGAAACAACTTATAAGGGCAGGGAGTATGACTTGATAGTCTCAACAGAGGTTTTTGAGCATTTAGAAAGTCCTTTGAATGTGTTAAAAGAGTTACTCTCACATCTAAAAACAGATGGCTATTTGCTTCTTATGAGTGCCTTTCATCCGGCGGATGATAAGGAGTTTTTAAAGTGGTGGTATATCAGGGATGTAACACATATTGGATTTTTTAATTTAAGAACATTTGAGTATCTTGCAGATGAGCTGAATCTTAGAATACTCAAACACAATAGCAAAAATACAATTATTTTTAAAAAAATATCTACTTAAACTAATCAATAAATTACTTTAGTTAATTATAAGTAATAATTGTTATACTCATAGAGTAAAAATAAATATTAAGGCAAATCATGAAAAATATAATCCTATCTTTATTGATGGTGTTCTCTATAGTCTCATCTGCTAATGCTGAGTCAAAAAATGCTTGTGAACTCTCTCAGGTTGGGGATGTGAAGGTTAGCTTCAAAGCATATAAAACACCTTCTAAAATAGGTGTTGGCGGAGTTTTTGATAGCGTAAAATACACTTCGATTGCACCTGTTGGGAAAAACTTTAGTTCTATTTTAGTGGGCTCAAAAGTTCTTATAGATACAACAAGTGTAAACTCTAAAAATAGTGGTCGTGATGCAAAGTTGGTCAAATTCTTCTTCAATATGATGAGCGGAAAAAATATCGATGCTAAGATTACAGATATCAAAGCTGACAAAAAAGTTAAAGATGCACCAAGAACAGGTCTTGTAGCTATAGAGGTAAGAATGAATGGAGTTACTAAGAGTGTACCGATGAAGTATAGTTTTAGCGATGGTATGTTCAGTGCAACCGGGGTTGTTGATATCTTAGACTTTGGGGCAGGTAAAGCACTCTCTTCAATAAACAGAGCATGTTTTGAACTTCACAAAGGTAAAACATGGAGTGATGTAAGCATAGGTTTTAGTGCAAAAATAGATGGCCTTCTTTGTAATGCAAACCATTAAAACAAGAATCAAACTTCAGTAAAATCAATAGCACTCTTAACTGCATTAATGTAACTAAGAGTGTTAGCCTCGCCTTTATATGCTATATCAAATGCAGTCCCATGGTCAACAGATGTTCTAATAATTGGCAGGTTTAAAGAGATGTTCACACTCTCATCAAAGTAGAGCGCTTTTAGAGGTGCTAAACCCTGGTCATGGTACATTGCAACAAAGTATTTGAACTTTTCTCTAAAGTGTGGAGTAAAAGCAACATCTGGAACAACAGGACCCACAAACTGTTCAAAACCAATTTTTAGATTTGCACTTTTTATAGCCTTGCTTATTCGAAGTTCTTCGTCTCCTAAAACTCCATTATCCCCTGAATGCGGGTTTAGACCAAGAACAGCAATCTTCTCTTTTGGTATTGACTTATGTAGGTCTACAAATAGTTGTTTTAGTTTTTTGTATTTTATGGACGAAGCTACATCTTTTAATGGTATATGCTCGGTGAACAGTGCCACAAACATCTTCTCGCAGCCAAGCATCATAATGGCATTTTTTTTAAAATGATCTCTAAGCAAATCGGTATGACCTTTATACTCCAATCCGGCTAACATCCAAGCCTCTTTGTGAATAGGCATAGTCACAAGAGCGTCAGCTTCTTTATCTTCACACAGTTTAATTGCACGCATAAAAGATTCATAGGAGTATCTTCCGCAAAATGAGCTTAATTCTCCTGCTTGTATAAGAAAATTACCATCTACATGTATTGTTTTAAAATCATTAGGAATATCTACATGTAGCAGCTTTGAAGCTTGAGTTAACAGGTAGTTGTTTATGCAGTAAATAGGTGAACAGAGTTTTGAGACTTCTCGATGAGCCTTTAGAGCTATCTCAATCCCAACTCCGTTTAAGTCGCCAACGCTTATTGCAATCTTTTTTTGCACTGCTTTCTCCTTGTTTAGGATCTGAAATCTTCAAAAACTTCTCTCACAAGATAAACAAAGTGCTCTCTTTAGAAAAGCTTTGTCTCTTGGCAAGAAAAAACCTATCTAGTTGTGAGTCTTTTCATCTCTTTAATGGCATCAGCTAAACCGCTAAAAACACTTTTGGCTACGATGCTTTGACCGATATTGAGTTCTGTAATCTCATTAATACTCATCATATATGAGACATTATTGTAGTTTAATCCGTGTCCGGCTGCTACTTCAAGTCCAAGATACTCTGCATGTTTAGCTGATGCAACAATATCTTCTATAGATTTTTCAAGTCTGCTCTGTAGTTCATATCGTGGAAGCTCCAACTCTTTTATAGAGTGGTTTGAGTGGCTAAGTGAGGAGTTGAGCATTGCAAAGATATTTGCAAATGAGCCGGTGTGAAGTTCAACCATCTCTGCACCTAACTCTTTTGACTTTTCCACAGCTTCAATGCTCGGATCAACAAAGAGTGAGACTGGAATGATGGAGTCATGCAGCTGCTCTATTGCATAGGCTATATCATCTTCATAAGTGAAAACATCAAGTCCGCCTTCAGTTGTAACCTCTTCTCTTTTTTCTGGGACTAAGGTGGCACGATGCGGTTTTAAGTCACTAACAATATTTAAGATATCCCTGTCTATGGAGCACTCAAGATTTACCGGCAGAGTAGAGAATTTTAAAATATTTACTACATCAATATCCTGAATATGGCGTCTATCTTCTCGCAGGTGTATTGTAATCTGGTCAGCACCATTTGTACATGCAACATACAGGGCATTTAAAATATCCGGGTCATTGACCCTTCTCGCTTCTCTAAGCACTGCTACATGGTCTATATTTACACCTAAAGTCATACTGCTCACTCGTCTGCCTTATTATATAATTTTATAATACCCCCTAGAGATAAGGAGCACGTTTGAAATACTCTATTGGTTTTATTTAGAGCGATAACCAGGATGCTGATAATCATTACGCTCACAACCTGTAAAAACACTCATAACTCCAAGTGTTAAAATGGCTAGTAAAATAATTTTTTTCATCTTATCTCCATTAATAATATAAATTAAAAACTATCATTTATTATATCATTGATTTTATTTACATTGTCGGTATTAGCAAAGCAACTTTTATCACCGCAGATCAAGTAGCCTTCATCATCGGTAGCCTTTCTTTGAATAAACGGATACTCCAACGAGCTAAGTTTAAATGAGTGTAAGTCCAAATTTTTGTTATTTGATTTTATAACTCTGTCACCCTTTAGGTGCCTTAGAACTTGACGAAACATATAAGGGTATATAACAGGTCGACGTCCAAGCTCATAAGAGTTGTACTCCAGTGTTTTAAAAGCAAAGTGGGCATACTTTTCATCTTCGAGCAGAGTGCTAAGAGAGAGTAAGACATCAATCATAATACTGACAGAACTTGTATAGGTATTGTCAGCTATATCAGCTTTTGTTTCAAACTCGCCACTGCTGAATTTCCAAGTTCCTTTTTCGTAGAACTCCTCAAGAGCTAAATTTGCAAAGTGTTGAGCTTTTATAAGATACAGTTCATCACAGGTAGAGTTGAATGCTTCTATCAAAGTAAGAGCTAAAAAGGAGTAATCTTCTAAAAAAGCCTCTACTTTTGGACTCTTATGAATAAGTGTTGTATGGTAAAGTTTCCCATCTACAAACATTGTTTCAAGCAGGGCATCAAGACTTTTTATTGCTTTGTCTTTATATCTCTTATCAATTGAGCCTAAAGTGAATAGAGCTTTAATCATCATACTAGACCAAGAAGTTTGAACTTTTTTATCTATAAATGGATACTCTCTTTTTGCTCTAAGTTCTTGTAATAGAGTTTTAATGTCATCAAAGTTCTCAGGTGCTTGGGCATTTTCAAACCTAATAATATTTTTGCCTTCAAAATTCCCATCTTCTGTTACACTTAGTCTCTCTAATATATCAGAAATATCTTTATATCCATTATCAGACAAGACTCTATATACTTCATCATAAGAGTATATGAAGTAAGTTCCCTCTTCACCTTCGCTGTCAGCATCACTTGCACTGTAAAAAAGCATATCTTCACTCATAAATTTATACCAAAAATCAGCAATCTCTTTTGCAGTCTGAAGGAAAGTATCATCCTTGTAACTAAGATATGCATTCGTATATAGCTCACAAAGCAGGGCATTGTCATAGAGCATCTTTTCAAAATGAGGAACTCTCCATTCATTATCTACACTATAACGACAAAACCCACCATCTATAAGGTCATACATTCCACCCTTTTTCATACTATTTAAGGTGTGAATCAGCATAGATTTAGCGGACTTGTCAGCATATAACCTATCTATAACCAAAAGTGTGCCAAGAGTGCTTGCATGCGGAAATTTCGGTGCTACTGAAAAGCCGCCCTCTTTTGTCTCATAATTATTTTTGACTTGAAGCATAAAATTTTTTGTAAACTCCTCCTTTAATAGAGTTGCCTCTTTTGGATGCTCTTTGTGGTTTAAAAAACTCTCAACTTCATCGGCATTTTTATATAATTGTTCATCTCTTTTAGATACTTTCTCGCCTATAAGTTTTGTCAGCTCTATAAAGCCCATTCCTTGGATACTTCCCTCTTTTGAGTGAGGCGGTATATAGGTTCCTGCAAAAAACGGCTTGTTTTGAGGTGTGCAGAATATGGACGTAGGCCATCCTCCTACACGGCGATTTAGCAGCATGTGAACCTCTTGGTAGTGCTTATCTATGTCTGGTCTCTCTTCACGGTCAACCTTTATAGATACAAAATATTTATTTAAAATATCAGCACACTCCTGGTTTTCAAACACTGTCTCTTCCATAACGTGACACCAGTGGCATGAGCTGTAACCAATGCTTATAAAAATTGCTTTATTCTCATCTTCTGCCTTTTTAAATGCCTCATCACCCCATGCAAACCAATCTACTGGATTCTCTTTATGCTGTTGTAAATAGGGTGAGTCCTCTTTTGATAATCTATTTGACATGTAAAATTCTTTATATTGATTTATTTAGTAGAGTAGGGGAATATTGATGATATAGAGCTTAAAAATAGTATTTAAGTATAGTTGTTATGAAAATGATAAGTAAATATTATATAACTTGCAGAGTTTTTACACTTTAAACTAAATAGAAATTAATTCCTGTTACCATAGTGATATTTTGTTCGGATATACTTCTAGACTTTATTTGATATATGCCGCTTTTAGACCTAAAGCAGCCTCTTTGGCTAGAGTTATCGTGAGTAAAGTTGTCTTTTAAGATAATAAAAATTGTTTAAACAGGAAGTGAATGAAGGTAAATCTCTATCAAATTAATAGATTTATATTAAGCGGAGGAAGTGCCACTCTTTTACACTATAGCGTGATGGCATTTTTGATATTTATAGAAGTAAAGCCTATATATGCTACTACTATAGGAGCACTAAGCGGCGCCATTTTTAATTATTTTTTACAATATCACTATACATTCAAATCGGACAAGGCTCATCTGCATGCTATTTCGATTTACAGCATGGCTGCAGCACTTGGATTTGTTAGTAATGCAGTGCTATTTTTAATCCTTCACGATTTTTTGGAGAATGGAGTTATTATTTCTCAGTTAATCACCACTCTTATTGTGACTGTACAAAACTATTTAGTCTATAAAAATTTAGTATTTTTTTCAAAGGAAACAAAATGAGCCCTGAACTATCAATTATAATACCGGTTTATAATGAAATAGAAGTTTTACCTGTCTGTTATGAACGGGTAACGAGTGTGTTAAAAAGTACAAATATGAGTTATGAAATAATTTTTGTAGATGATGGCAGTAAAGATGATAGTGCTCTGTATATGAGGAGACTGGCAGAGAGTGATGAGAATATTAAAGTTATCTTATTAAGCAGAAATTTTGGCAAAGAAGCTGCCCTGAGTGCGGGCATTGATTTTACCTCGGGTGAACTCCTTATTATACTAGATGCAGACTTGCAAGACCCACCTGAGCTTATACCGGATATGTTAAAGGTTTATAAAGAAAAAGAGGTGGATGTAGTTCTTATGAAAAGAGCAATGAGAGCTGGAGAGAGTGTGGCTAAAAAGCAGAGTGCGTACTGGTTTTATAGAATTCTAAATAAACTTAGCGGTTTTCATATTCCTGAAGATGTAGGTGATTTTAGATTGATGAATAAAAAGGCACTGGAGGCACTAAAAAATCTGCCGGAGAGAAATAGATATATGAAAGGACTCTTTGCTTGGATAGGTATGGATACTTATACAATGGACTATCACAGGGAGCCGAGAATTGCCGGCATTGCTAAACAGAACTACTCCTCTTTGTTCAATCTGGCATTTGAAGCAATATCTTCATTCTCTATCCACCCGCTTAGACTCTCCACAGCCCTAGGAGCTATTACTGCAGTGATTGGATTCATATTTGGAATATATATAGCTGCAAAGGCACTCTTTTTTGGAGACCCTGTTCCGGGATATCCTTCAATGATAGCAATTGTCACATTTTTAGGAGGTGTGCAACTCCTTGCAATAGGGATTGTAGGAGAGTATGTAGGAAAGACCTATATTGAATCAAAAAAAAGACCTATATATTTAGTGAAAAATCTAATTTCAAAAAAGAGTAAAAATGACTAAAAAGTTAAATATATTATATGGAATTCTTCTATTTATAATCATAGCGAGAATATTTACTATGGTTACATTTCCACTAACGGATACAACAGAGGCGAGATATGCACATGTAGCCTACCTTATGGCTTCTACGAATGACTGGATAACTCCGTATTACGATATTGGGATTCCTTTTTGGGGTAAACCGCCATTCTCATTTTGGGCTGAAGCTATCTCATATAAGATATTTGGAATGCATGATTTCTCAGCAAGAGTGCCTGCATTTATCTTTACCCTTTTAACTATGGGACTGATTTTTAAATACCTAAAAACTTTTTATAATCAAAGAGCAGGGTTGTGGGGTGCTATAATCTATCTTAGTTTCCTGCTCACATATGGTCTATCAGGGGCTGTATTAACAGACCCCTATTTGACTTTTGCCACAACCCTCTCTATGGTTTCGTTTATTATGGTTATAAGAGATCAAAAAAGTTACTGGAAATACCTCTTCTTTTTAGGTATTTCAATAGGATTGATAGCCAAAGGCCCTCTCGCACCGGTTTTGATAGCTGGAGCTATCATATTGTGGGTAATATTTGATTTTAAAAGAAGATTTAAAGAGCTTGGAAAACTTCCTTGGCTAAAAGGTACGCTACTAACCATTATGCTCTCCGTTCCCTGGTATATCATAGCTGAATTAAAAACACCGGGCTTTTTAGACTACTTTATAGTCGGAGAGCATTTTAAAAGATTTGTAGATCCGGGCTGGGCTGGTGATCTGTATGGCTCATCCCATAAAAAACCTCATGGAATGATTTGGCTTATGTGGCTCGAATCTGCTTTTCCATGGGTGTTTGTAGCACTCTATATTATATTTAAGAATCTTCGTTCGAAGAGTAAAATACTCAATACATTCACTATTTTAAAACAAGATAGTGAAATTAGTTACTTTATAGCTTGGTCAATATTTACAATGGTGTTCTTTACCTTAGCTGGAAATATATTATGGACATATATACTTCCTGCACTTCCTGCACTTGCTCTCTTACTTGCAATCTATTTTGATAAGATGGGTTATAAAATAGAGTTTAAAACTTATAATATCTTATATCTTTCTGCTCTTTTTGTTCCTGTAGTAGTGACACTACTTAATTTTTACACTATAGAGCATAGAGAGAAGCTTAAAACTGAAAAGTACCTAGTTGAATATTATAAATCTGTCTCAGAAGCTAATGATAATATATATTATCTAGATAGTAGACCATTCTCTGCTCAGTACTACTCTAATGACAAAGCTGTGTTAGTATTAATATACTCAAAAGGTGAAAAAAAGCACTCAAAAACCATGAAGCTAGAACTCTTTAAGGAGAAGTTAGAGCAGAGCACTCATAAGAGTTTTATCGCAATTCCTAAAAAAAGAGTTGAAAGCTTACAGTCACAAATCAATAAACCTATGAAAAAAATATTTGAAAATCGCAGATATATGCTTTTTGAAGTTGAGGCTTAGAGCAGCACTATAGAGATCTTTAAAGCTCTTTACTCTCAATAATTGATACAATGTCCTCTATATCATTTATCATAGAGGTGTGAAGTAAAAGAGCTTTTTTGACATTTTTGTTCTCTAACTTCTCTCTCCACATCTTAAGTACATATATCAGACTCTCTAAAAAGATAGATATATTTTCTATCTCTAATATGAAGTGTTGGGAATTGTTAATCATACTGTTTCCAAGTAACTTGATTTTTCCCTTAATTTCACTGTACTCTTTGTATTCAGGTAGTACTTCTGCGTAAGCAAGAAGTAGGTTCCCAAGGCTTGTAATATTGGATTGGCTTATATTTTTGGATAATTCAGTAAGAAGTATTGCTCCGGAAATATCCTCTCCCAACTCTTTGAGTTCATTAAGTGTCTCTGAGTTAAGTGATAACTTAGAAAAGTCTTCATCTTCATATTCGCTTATATCAAAAGTTGACATTCTATTTAGGTTTTTATCTAAAATTCTTTTGACTTTTTTGAATCCGATGGTATTCTCTTTATTCTCTTTGTTTGATTGTTCAATCTCTACTCTATACTTATCTATCATCATACTGTTAAAGATATTTTTTGCTTCAGTATATAGGGTTAAAAGTATATTTTGTATTAAAATTGGTTTTTGAATAAATTGTCTGACATTTAAGTTTATGAACTCGATAAGGTTTTCAGATTCATTATATGCAGAAATCACTATTATCGGCTGGTTTCTATTGATATCTCTTATGCTTTTAGATAGTTCCAAGCCATTCATATTAGGCATCACAACATCCGTAATGATAATATCAAAATCATTCTTCTCATATATGTTTAAGGCTTGCTCTCCATCGTTGGCTATAGTGACACTCTTAAAAAGGTTGTCAAAAATCTTCTTTGTCTGTTCTTGAATATCTAAATCATCTTCAACATAAAGAATTGTTAAATCTTTGGTATATTCCAAAACAGTTTCTATATTAATATTACCCATAGCAAACCTTTTTTATTGTTTCACTATTTTAAACAAAATTAGATTAAGAGTATTTGAATATACTAAATTAGTTAAGTTGGTTCTATTGTAGTCTTTAATTTGCTATAATTTTATCACAAAAATTAAATTGAAAGATATTGTCATGAAAAAAGTTGTTTTGTTTTTATTCTCGTTCCTATTACTTTTTGGTGCCCAGCCAAAGTTTTTAATGCCTGATGAAGCATTTAAACCAACACTAAAGCTGAATAACAGAATGCAAATAGAGGCAAGAGTAGAGATTGCTAAAGGGATATATATATATGCAGACTCTATTAAGCTGAAGGTTAAAGAGGGTAGCGGCATAAAAGTTGAAAATGTAGTTACTCCTAAAAGTACAGACCATGATGGAGATAAGGTTTACACTGAATCTCCGACTTTTGTTGTTAGTCTACAAAAAGAGAGCGGACTCACAGGTGTTAAAAATGTAGAGTTTGAACTCTCCTATCAGGGGTGTTCTGAACAGGGATTATGTTATGAACCATATACAAAAACTTTTAAACTTGATGTAGATAGCTCAAAGCTAGGAGTAAAAGGATCAAACAGAGATGCAAAACCGCCAGAGCTTAAACAAGAGCTCTCTCAAAGTGATGCAATAGCTAACACAATAAAAGACGGCAATGTTCTTTTAATACTCTTGACATTCTTAGGTTTTGGACTTCTCTTAGCACTTACCCCATGTGTTTTTCCAATGATTCCTATCATCTCAGGTATTATTATTTCTCAAGGAGAGGGGATAACTACTAAAAAAGCATTTGTTCTCTCTTTAGTTTATGTCTTAGCGATGGCAGTGGCATATACTATAGCAGGAGTTTTGGCAGGTCTTTTCGGTTCAAATCTACAAGCGGCACTTCAAGCTCCTTTGGTAATCTACTCTTTTTCAGCGATTTTTGTAGCTCTTGCATTGAGTATGTTTGGATTTTATGAGCTAAAGCTTCCAGACGCTATTGTCGCAAAAGTAAGTTCAAGTTACAACCATAGCGGTTATATAGGTATTGCAATAATGGGCTTTTTATCAGCTCTTATTGTAGGTCCTTGTGTAGCAGCACCGTTAGCCGGTGCCTTAGTATACATAGGTCAAACAGGTGATGCTGTACTTGGTGGAGCAGCACTTTTTTCTATGAGCATGGGAATGGGTCTGCCGCTCATTATAGTTGGTGTCAGTGCAGGTAAATTTATGCCTCGTCCCGGGGCATGGATGAATATTGTAAGTGCAATATTTGGTGTAATGATGCTAGGCGTAGCAATCTGGATGCTTGAGAGAGTTGTAGAGAGTTATCTGATCATGCTTCTATACTCAATGCTAGGGATAGGTTTTGCAGTGTATCTTGGTGCATTTACGAAAGATATACATGTATTTAGAAAAACAGTTTCAATAATAATATTTATCTACTCTGCATCTCTGTTTATAGGTGTAATGGGTGGCTCAAGCAGCATGATAAAACCTTTGGAGTTCTTAAAACCTTCTGCATCTCTCTCATCTGTTGGGACAAAAACTTCACATGTTAAATTTAAGACAGTTACATCCATAAAAGAGTTGGATGAAGTTCTATCACAAAACAGAGGTAAAAAGATTATGCTTGACTTTAGTGCTGAGTGGTGTGCCGCATGTAAAGAGTTAGAAGAGATAACATTTGTAGATGAGGGTGTAAAGGCTAAGCTTGGTGAGTTTGTTCTTGTTAGAGCAGATGTTACAAAGAATACTCAAGAACAAAAAGATTTAAGTAAAAAGTATGGGGTGTTTGGTCCACCGGTCATGATATTTTTCGATAAAGAATTAAATGTGATGAAATCTAAAACTATTGTTGGATTTATAGAACCAGAAGAGTTCCTACTGCATCTGAACAAGATTTAGAGGGCTCTATCTTCAAGAGATAGGGTTTTCAATTATTTTTGCTACTGTTTTTGAACTTCCATGTTTTAAATAGGCTCTTAATGTTTTAGAGTCACTTAGAAACTTACTTCTATCATATTCATGGTAAGCATTTAAGAGATTTTCTACCGTAACATCATCTTGTATAAATTCTGGGTGCAGTTCTCTACTGCTAAACTGACTAAACATTATATTGCTTAACCCTATATAGTCCAACTTTACAAGTCTGCTTGCAATGAAGTAGTCTAAAGGTTTTGCTATGTAGCTAAGTATAAAAGGTACTCCGATAAGAGATGCTTCGAGTGTTGCTGTACCGCTGCATATAAAGGCAAAATCGGCTTCAAAAAGTGTTTTGTGTGCATCATGAGCTATTTTAAAACCTGAGATATCCCCATATAGCTCTTGTATATCTGATTTAGAGAAGTGTTTTGGTATAACGATTATAGCCTCAACATCAAGTCTATTTTTGAGCTCTCTATAAATAGGCATCAGTTCTCTTATCTCACCCTTTCTACTTCCGGGCATAAATGCAATATCTTTTATATCTGGATTCAGTTCAGATTTAAACTCTTTTATTATATCAAGAAGAGGGTGTCCGACATAGGTAATCGGTGCACTCTTTGAGTAGTAATCTTTTTCAAAGGGCAAAATAGAAGCTAAGTGGTCAACTGTTCTTTCCAAAACAGGAATTCGCTTTTTTTTCCATGCCCAGGCTTGAGGTAAAATATAGTAAATAATCTCTTTATTGGGGTGTTTTTTTTTAATCCTTTTAGCGAGTGGAAGGTTGAAACCGGATGAGTCGATGAGTAAAACTTTGTCAACATCTTTAGCTATATTTACCATTTGAGTATTTAATTTAAAAAAGAACCTAAGCTTCTTTATAGCATCTACAAAACCCATGATTGCCAAACTTCTCAGGTCAATAATGCTCTCACCCAAATCAGTCTCAAATATACCGACAAACTCGGTTGTTTCGCTAAGCTCTTTTTTTAAGGACTTTAGATGTATATTGGCTGAGTGTTCGAGGGCTGAAACTAATATCTTCATAATTGCAATCCCTAAACCTTTATAAGATTCATCATATTTTTAACCAAGTCATATACGTGTTTTTAGTCAGCCCATAAGCTATTTTAGCATTTGAAAAAGGGAGTATCAAAAATAAGATAAGAAAAAAACGCAATCTAAGCCTTAATAAACTATAATTTTATCATTATATCAAAGGTTGTCTAAAATGGTGATACAAAACTCAGTTATTTGTGATGTAAACGGTGAAAGAGAAGTTGATATTCGTATTGAAGAGGGTATCATAACAGAGATAGCTCCAAGTCTCTCTTGTTGCGATATAATTGAGGCAAAAGGTATGTATTTTGTACCGCTGTTAATAGATACAAACATAAGACTTCAAGATATGGCACTCAACTCTAAAAATATCAAAACCATATCAGACGAAGCTCTCTGCGGCGGAGTTGGACATGTTCTTTTAAATGCCGACAGCACACCTGCAATAGATAGTGAGATAGTTTTAGAGTTTGCTCAAAACGGACTTCATAACTTAAGAGGTGCGAAAGTTGACTTGATGTTAAATACTTTAAAAGAGGATGCTACTCTAAGCAATATTGCAATACTTTTAAAGCGTGGCGCAATAGCACCATATATGAGCACTATTGCTAAAAATGATGTAGCAATTAAAATAGCACAATATGCTCAGATGTTTGAAGTAACACTCTTTTGTAAGGCAGAAGACAACTCACTTATAAGCAGTGGTGTAATGTTGGATGGAGATGTAAGTTCTAAATTGGGTCTTGCCGGTATACCTGACCTTAGTGAAGTTTTACATGTATCACGTATGATAGAGATAGCAAGACACTTTAAAATAAAAATTCTTTTTAAATCTATAGCTTCACCCAGGTCGATTTACCTTATAGATAAAGCAAAAAAAGAGGGGGTTGATGTTAGATGCGAAGTCTCTATTCATCATCTTATAAATTCTGATGAAGCCTGCAAAAATTTTAATACAACTGCAAAACTAGATCCTCCCTTAGCTTCTCAAAGTGATATGAAACTTTTACAAGAGGCACTAAAAAACAAGCAGATAGATGTATTGACAACCCTACATCAACCATCCTCACCGGTAAACAAAGAGGTTGCGTTTTATGATGCTGCTTATGGATGTGAAGCACTAAGTGATGCCTTTGCCCTCTACTATACCAAACTAGTTCAAACCGGAATTATAACTATGAGCGACCTTGTAAGACTAACTGTACAAAATAGTGCGAACTGTATAGGGCAAAAAGCCGGTACCATTGAAGTTGGACATAGTGTTAATGCTATGTTGTTTAATCCAAGTCTAGAGCAGAGTGTAAATAATGAGCAGTCACTCTACAACGGTGAGTCATTAAATGGCAAAGTCATTATGAGTTTTCAAGATAAAATACTTACGATGTTTTAATCGTTGTAAATGAGTTAAAGAGCTCTTTTTTTGTAAAATTCCTCTTTAAATTCAGCAAAGCTATTATTAATAATAGCCTCTCTTACCTCTCTCATAAGATTTAGATAGTAGTGGAGATTATGTATAGTAGCTAATCTAAAATAGGTTATTTCACGGGCACGAAACAGATGGTTCAGATACGCACGAGTGTATCTTTTACATGTAATACATTCGCACTCGCTATCTACCGGTTCGCTATCCTCTTTGAATTTTGCACCTTTTATGTTTATCTTTCCAAAGGATGTAAATAGAGTACCGTTTCTTGCATTTCTAGTTGGCATAACACAGTCAAACATATCTATACCACGCTCTATATTCTCTATTAAATCTTCAGGAGTCCCGACTCCCATCAGGTAACGGGGCTTATCTTTAGGCATATACTGCACTGTATGTTCAACTGTGTCATACATATCCTGGTTGGCTTCACCTACACTTAGACCGCCGATTGCAAATCCATCGTAGTCAGTCAGGGCACACAGCTCTGTCGCACTCTTCGTACGAAAAGCCTTATCGGTACCGCCTTGGATAATTGCAAAGATATTTTGTTCACAACCAATACCTTTGGCTTGATTTGCCTTGTGGTACTCTATAGACTCTTTTGCCCAAGCAGTAGTCCTCTCAATTGAGAGTGCAATTCTCTCTTGCGTAGCCGGAAGAGCAACTAAGTCATCTAAAATCATCATAATATCAGAGCCTAGGTTATTTTGAATATCTATAACTTTAGTAGGAGTAAAGAGGTGTTTAGAACCGTCAATATGACTTCTAAACTCTATCCCATCTTTTGATGCTTTGGAGATATCACTAAGACTAAATGCCTGAAAACCACCGCTATCTGTTAAAAAGCTTTTAGGGTAGGTTGTAAACTTATGAAGTTTTCCCATTTTAGCAACTGTTTTATCTCCAGGACGCAGGTACATGTGGTAGGTATTAGCTAAGATAATCTCAGCTCCTAACATCTCAACAACATCTTCCATATCTAGTGCCTTGACACTCCCTATCGTCCCAACAGGCATAAAGACCGGTGTTTTAATTGTTGAGTGAGCAGTTTTGATAACACCTGCACGAGCATTTTTTGAGTTAGCTTCTAAAGTAAATTCCATAGTTGTTTTCTGTCCTAAAAGTTATAAGGTAAAAGACATTATAACATTTTAGGAGTCTAGAAGTAGAAAGTATTTCTACTTTAAAGTAGAAAAATCAAGTGTTAAAACAATTTCTTTGGACTCCCTCATAAGCGTTAGTTTTACACTCTCTTTAGCAAAAGCAAGTTCTGTTTTAAGATCAAAGAGATTTTTTAATGGAGCACCGTTAAAGGCTATGATAGTATCTCCTACTTTAATCTTTGCTTTTGAGGCTAGAGAGTTGTCAATGACTTTCATAACTTCTAATTTTTCATCTGACTTAAGAACAACACCGACCTTTTTGGCTTTTTTGGTGCCGATAAGAGACGGATAGAGCAGATAATCTGCAATACCAGGCTCAGGGTTTGTTGCATTTAAGACAATGGTATAGTCTGAAATTCCGCGTCTCTCTACTCTGCTAGGGATTCCATATCCATACATTATGTGCCCGTTGCCGGCTAAAACTGCCATATTATCCTTTGGATTTTTATGTAGATAATCGACTATGTTAGTTGCCATAGTCTCATCCCAAATGAGTTGTGCATGGTAAAACTCTTCAAAATTTTTAAAACTCTTTGATTGATGCATTCCATATATAGATTTTAGCTGTTGTTTATACTTTGTATTTGCAAAATCAATCGAGTCCGGTATTTGGCTTAGCTGTTTTTTACTAAGTGCATCAAGACCTTTATTTACAACTCTCTTTGTAATGTCTCTATCTATATTTAATGCTATAATCGGTATACGCTTCTCTCTGGCAAAAATAATGATTGGTCTATACAGCTCATAATCATATTTCCACCTTTTAAAATACTCTGTTTTTTCAAGCATCTTTTTTTCACTTATCTTTCCCGCTATGAACTCATTAAGATATTTTTGAAACGGCTTTTGGAACATCTCCATGCCGATAGCAAGGTGTCTGTTTTTTTTGTACATGGATTTAATGACTTTTAACTGGTTTAGATGGCTTGAAAACTGCGTATGCTTCTCGCCAACAAATACAACTCTACTTTTAACGATATTTTTAAGGACATCATTTAAATTTTCTGTTTCTGGTCTAAGTGCATAGGAGTTATTTCCTAACTCCAGTCTTATACCATTAAGAGAAGGCTTTGTCGTTTTTTTTGTGATTACTCCATCTTTAAGAACAACAGTTGAGTATTTACCTAGATGTTTCAGTTTATAAAAAATATATTTTGACAACTTATCCATCTCAAATACGGCGATAACATTTTTTTCATTTAAAGGATTTTTAAAAACTTCTATCTTTGTATCACCTTGCATTTTAAAATGAAGGGCAATCTGCTTTAGCAGTGAATTCTTTGCACCCAGAACCAAGATATTGTTCTCTTTTAACTCTTTATATGTCAAGGTATCAGGATATCTGACGTTTTTAAAGGCGTGTTTCATAGCGGAGAATTTTTTCTCATCTGCTCTATCTATCACTACGAGTGTATAGCCGTTAAGAACCTTTGAGATAACAGGAGGAATCTCTTCTACATTTAGTTTTCTAAAGATTTCATAGTTTTCATCAACAACTATTCTGCTTGGTTCTGTATCTAATTCGAAATGCTGTCGCTTTTTAGTTAAATCTATTTTATTTGGCAGGCACTCTTTACCTGAACAGATATTTATAGGCAGGTAACCACTCTTAATATTATTTGTAATATCAAATTCAAGAATATATCTGTTCTTAACAAACATTAAGCTGGTATTATTGATTTTAAAATCAAGTGCTCCCTTTGTATAGACCCATGTTTTAAAGAAATTAAGAAGCTTCTGCTTTGAAGTTGCTTCAAATATCTCTCTTAGATTTTTATATGTCGCAACTTTAAAAGGGTACTCTTTAAGAAGTTTTTTTACTCCTGCATCAAAGGCTTTTTTTCCTATTTTTTTCTCAAGCATATAAAAGAAAAAGGTTGCTTTTCCATACCCAATTGCATTTTTGCTCTCTTTTGTTTTTTGGGTAAACTCAATCAAGGCAATTTCATTCTTGGTGTTTACATAAGAGTCGTACTTTATTAACATCTCTTTTCTGTACTGGGACGCTTTATTATCGTTTTTAGCGTAGAGGTAATCAGAGTAAAATGTAGTCATTCCCTCAACCCAGTTCCCTTGAGAAGGTGAGTAGACATAGTTACCAAGCCACTGATGAGCAATCTCGTGTCCAAGTGAGTTGTTTAGCACAAAATCTTTGTCTATAATCTGCTGACCGATAAGAGTAAATGTTGGCATAGAGTATCCGGCAGGAAAGGGAGTCTCAACAATAGAGAACTGCTCAAATGGTAAAAATCCAAATATACTCTTATATAGAGAGAAATACTCTTGTGTTTTTTGGAGATATTTCTCTGAGAGCTGTCTATCATTAGGATAGAAATATGTTGAGAGTCTCATCCCATCCTTAGTAGTTTTATTATCTGTGGTGTAGTTCTTTGATGCGATCAGGTTCAGTTTGTCCAGCGGATGATTAAACATAAAACGCTTGCCCTGTTTTAGTTGCGTAGAGGAGGTTGCTTCTACTACACTAGTGGCATCAGAGTTTGAAACAGTGGTCTCATGTTTGCACATTATGTCAATTTTAGGGTACCAGGTATCTAGCAGTATCGCATCTCCCTGTATAGGTGAGAAGTTATAGCTGAAATCTATCTCTACAGCTCTGCTTAGATCTTGGGTTACTAAGTTTGGAATATTATTAATAATTTTTAAGGATGCATTTTTTATCTTTAAGATATTTGCCTTTGAATCTAGCAGCTTCATCGATGGATGATCACTTGAAATAGTTGCATGACCTCTAAGCAGACCTCTGTCTATATCCAGATCTAACTCTGTTTTATATTTACATTCATGGGCATAAAGAGTAGACAATAAGAGAGTAGATATAAGAAATATTTTTTTCATATGTTTTATCCTTTTTGTTAAAATACTATTATAGCTAGAATAAGAATACAAATTCTCTCCATATATTAAACTATTACGGAATTTAAGCCATTTTTATGTAAGATTCAAAAAAATATTTACTAAGGCGTATCTATGGCAACTATAGGAATGAGCGACATCAAAAAAAATGTTCGTCTAATTGTAGGCGAAGTACCATATAAAGTGGTAGAGTTTCAACATGTTAAACCGGGTAAGGGCGCGGCATTTGTCCGTATGAAGATGAAAAGCTTTTTAAACGGCAAAGTAGTTGATAAAACAGTTCATGCCGGAGACAAATTTGAAGTTCCTATAATCGACTATAAGACAATGCAGTATCTTTATGATGACGGTGACATGTATCAGTTTATGGACAGTGAGACTTATGAGCAGTTGGGTCTAACTTATGAGCAGTGCGATGATGCATCAAAATGGTTTAAAGATGGAATTAATGTTGAGATTATCTTTTTTAAGAATAAAGCTATTTCAGTAGCTGCCCCAGAGACAATGGAACTTATAATTACTGAGACACCTCCAAACTTTAAGGGTGATACTTCAAGCGGCAGTAAAAAACCTGCAACTCTTGAAACTGGTGCTGTTGTTCAAGTGCCTTACCATGTTCTTGAGGGTGACCTTATCAAAGTGAACACTGTTGATGGTGAGTATTTAGAGAAAGTTAAATAAACAATTATTAACAAAGATTATCATAATAATTAAGATATTTATTATAAAGATTATAATACAATATTTTAAAAGGAAAAGGAGGGTTTTGTATGAAAAAATTAATAATATTATCTCTGTTATTAGCTTCCATTTTGCCTTTGAGTGCCAGGTCTACATTCAGTGGTCAGAGGGTCTATTTAAAAGAGTGCAGGCTCTGTCATCTTGGCAGCAGTATCTATCTGAAAACACATACGCTTGCCGAGTGGAATGATATTTTAGATGCTGATGGCTCATCTCTTGCTAATATACATTTAGGTAAAAAAGTTATGAATGTACGCAGAAATGATGGAAGTAAGAAGGACTCTCACACCTATTTTAAGAGTGAATATTACCCAAAATCTTATCAAAAACTTAAAGCGTTTATAATCGAGTTTGCCAAAAAAAACAACTCTACTGAGAATTAATCTAAAGCAATCCTCTAAAAGAGGCAAACATAACAAGGAATAGATATGGGGTTAAGCAACAAAAAGTTACCGAAGTTAGGGTTTTTATATCTTGATTATGTGCTAAGGTTTTTTGATTACTCAAACTTTAAGGGGTGGCCAAATAAAATAGAGGCTGTGACTTATCACTGGAAAAATGATAAAGATAGATTTATTAAAGAGGTCAAAAGAAAAAAGATTGATGTGCTTATCGGTAATGTACCTGCTACGGCATATGAGACGTTTAGAGAAATTGCGAGAGCCTTGCCAAATGTAAGGTTTATTCCCTCTTTGGATACTCAGTTTTCAAATAAATCAAAAGAGAACGTTACCCGGTTTGCTTGGAAATACAATTTGCCGATTCCAAAAACATATATCTACTACAAACATAAAAATGCAGATAAATTTTTAAAAACATGTAAATACCCAAAGATTATTAAAAAATCTTACGGACCTTCAAATTACGGCGGCTATTTTGTACATAAGGTAAATAACTACCAAGAAGCTAGAAAACTTTTTGACAATAAAAAGTACCATCCTCAATATTTTCAAGATTTTATACCTATGGAGGCTGATATACGTGTTATGCTAATAGGGCATAAGCCGGTTTGTGCATTTTGGAGACGAGCTCCAAAGGGAGAGTGGCTGACTAATACTTCTCAGGGTGGAAGTATGGACTATAACAATGTTCCAAAAAGTGTGCTTGATCTAGCTGTTCAAGTCTCTAAGGATGCAAAGGCTGAGTACTGGGCTTGTGATGTTGCATACGGCAAAGATGGAAAAGTTAGAATTCTGGAGTGTGCCACAGCATTTGCTGCGTTTCCATACATAAGAGACTGGATAGGACAATATCTGATGTGGAGTTTGAGTGAAGGCAGGTTTAAAAAACCAAATATGCCAATGTTTAATTGGGAGGATCTGGGTAAATTAGATAGCCCTATACTTAGAACTCTAAGACATATTACATTTGGTAAATATACTCCTAGTTATGATGGTGACAACTCCAGTTCAAAGAAAAAAGCATATGGTGAGAGTGAAGTATATCTACATGAGTTGGATGAAGTTTACAAAATGTATGATGTAAAAAGAAGAACTTCAGAAGAGTGGCCAAGTGAAATTTTCAATTATCAAGACAACCTCGTTCTAAAAGCATCTAAAAAATCATCAAAACTAAAACTGCCTAAGAAACAGGATATACCTGAGCCTACTGACGAATCATCTGAATCTGTTGAAGAGGTCGTGCAGATGCAAGATGATGAATTAATAGAGATTTTAACATCTGTTAACGGCATAGGAGTGGTTAAGGCTAAAACTATTTTAGAGCATTTTGAAGATGCTAATGAAGTTGTAAATATATTGAATGAAAATCCTATGATGATGGTTGATGTCAAAGGAGTTACTCAGACAATAGTAAAAAATATTTCACAAACATGGAATCAACTAAAATAGTTACTTATTCACTCTAAGGTATGTGGAAAAAACCACATACCAAAACCTCAATAAATCTCTTACTAAAAATTAAGCCAAATCCACTATAATCAAACTAATAATTTATAAATATACAGGTAACAAATATGAGTGCACAAGCTTTTACACATTTACATCTACACACAGAATACTCACTGCTCGATGGTGCCAATAAATTAACCAATCTAGTCTCTCGTGTTAAAGAGCTTGGAATGACTTCAGTTGCTATGACTGACCATGGGAATATGTTTGGCGCAATTGATTTTTATCAACAGATGAAGGCAGCCGGAATAAAGCCTATTATTGGCATGGAAGGGTATATACATAATGGAGATACTCTTGATGATAAGAGTACGAAACAGAGGTTTCATATCTGTCTTTTTGCTAAAAATCAAAAAGGTTATGAAAACCTTATGTATCTCTCTTCAAAAGCATTTATAGATGGCTTTTACTATTTTCCCCGTATAAATAAAAAAGAGCTTCGTGAACATAGTGAAGGAGTTATCTGTACCTCTGCTTGTCTTCAAGGAGAAGTTAACTGGCACCTGAATTTACAGAATGAGAGAAATGTAAGAAATGGTGCACTTGGTTATGAAGGGGCTATAGAAGTTGCACGTGAGTATCAAGATATTTTTGGAGATGATTTTTATCTTGAGCTTATGCGTCATGGTATTGGTGACCAGCTCTTTATTGATGAGCAGATACTTCGCATCTCCAAAGAGACAGGTATAAAAATAGTTGCAACAAATGATACCCACTATACATATCCAGGTGATGCACAATATCATGAGGCGTTTATGTGTATAGGTATGAATAAGCTATATGATGATCCAAACCGTATGCGTCACTCGGTTCATGAGTTTTATTTAAAAAGTCCAGAGCAGATGGCAATGATATTTGCAGACATTCCTGAAGCACTGCAACACACTCAAGAGATAGTAGATAAGTGCAATTTAGAACTTAAACTTGGCGATCCGATTCCTCCAAACTTTAAATTTACTCCAGAGTATGCAAAAAATGATGGTTTAGAGATAGACTACGAAGATGATGTTCCTCTGCCGGATGATGCTTCAGAAGCTGAGAAAAAAGCTTGGAGAAGTGCAATTGATAAGAATGATGCCGAGTATTTTATATATCGCTGTGAGTTAGGTCTAAGTGAGAGACTTAAGCATGTTGCAGTTGAGAAACATGAAGAGTATAAAGAGCGTTTGAAATTTGAGATGGATATTATAAACTCTATGAAGTTTCCAGGATATATGTTGATAGTTTGGGACTTTGTAAAAGTTGCAAAAGAGAGAGGTATTGCCGTAGGACCGGGACGTGGTTCTGCAGCTGGATCTTTGGTTGCATATTCACTAGATATTACAGATATTGATCCAATGAAGTATGAGCTTCTATTTGAGAGATTCTTAAATCCTGAACGTGTATCGATGCCCGATATTGATATGGACTTTATGCAGGCTCGTCGAGGGGAAGTTATAGACTATGTTGTTGAGAAGTATGGACGTAATCAAGTAGCGCAGATTATTACCTTTGGTTCGCTTTTAGCCAAAGGTGTTATCCGCGATGTAGCACGTGTGCTTGATATGCCCCTAAGTCAAGCAGACAAGATGGCAAAGCTAATTCCTGATGAGCTTGGTATTACTCTTAACGGTAAGACGAAGAAGGGCGAATTTATAGATGGTGCTTTTCAAAAAGAGCCAAAGATACAAGAGTTAATAGAAGAAGATGCAAATGCAAAGCGTGTTTGGGAATTTGCAAAGAAACTTGAGGGCTTAAAGCGTAACTCAGGTATTCATGCAGCCGGAGTAGTAATATCAAATGAGGAACTTTGGTATAAAACACCAATATATAAGCCCTCTGGTGAAGATGTATTTGTGACTCAATACTCACTTAACTATCTAGAGGATGTCGATCTGATCAAGTTTGATTTCCTTGGACTTAAAACTCTTGATGTAATAGATAATGCTGTTAAGTTGATAAAACGAAGATATGATAAAGACGTAATTTGGCATGAGATTGATGAAAATGACTCTAAGGTTTATGATGTAATTCGTGATGGTGATACTATAGGAATGTTTCAGATAGAGAGTTCCGGTATGCAGGATCTGAATAAGCGACTTAAACCGGATAGTTTTGAGGACCTAATCGCCGTGCTTGCTCTTTATAGACCGGGACCTATGGAGTCAGGAATGCTTGATAGCTTTATTGAGCGTAAACATGGTCGGGAGGCTATAGAGTATACCTTTGATGTAATGAAACCTATTTTAGAAAACACATACGGGGTCATCGTTTATCAGGAACAGGTCATGCAGATTGTTCAGCATGTAGGTGGGTTCTCTCTTGGTTATTCTGATATTATACGTCGTGCTATGGGTAAGAAAAAAGATATGGCAACTTACAATGCAGAGTTTTCAGAGGGCGCTGCGAAACAGGGTCACCCTTATGATGAAGCTTCGAAACTTTTTGATCTTATTGAAAAGTTTGCCGGATACGGCTTTAACAAGTCTCATTCAGCTGCTTATGCTATGGTTACCTTTCAAACTGCATGGTTAAAGAGTTACTATCCTAATGAGTTTATGGCAGCACTTCTAACCTCAGATAAAGACAATACAGATAAAGTCGTTCGTTATATTGACGAGGTTAAAAGAATGGGTATTGAGTTGTCTCCTCCAGATATAAACGACTCTTATTTGGAGTTTTCTGCAATTACCAAAGATGATAAAGATATTATTCTTTTTGGTCTTGGTGCTATTAAAGGGGTAGGTGGTGCTGCTGTTGAGTCAATTATAGAGACTAGAGAGAAAGATGGTGAGTTTACTTCTATTGAGAATTTTATCAACCGTATAGATCCCTCAAAAGTAAACAAACGCTTTGTCGAGTCAAGTATTAAGTCAGGCGGTTTTGATAGATTTGGATACTCTAGAAAAGCCCTACTAGACCAGATAGAACTTATAGTAGAGACTGCAAAAGATGCAGCAACAGCCAGAAAGAATGCAGTAGGAAGTCTTTTTGGAGAAGATGAGGAGATAACAACCGTAAAACTATCTCTTAAAAACTCTGAGGAGTATGAGCTTAAAGAGATTTTAGAGTTTGAAAAAGATACTTTGGGTTTTTATGTATCAGGACATCCGCTGGATGAGCATAGAGAAAAACTATCACAACTAAACTATACTATGTCTTCAGAGATAGAGAGTATAAAAGATGGTTCTAATGCGATTTTTATTGGTAAGGTTGAAGAGATACAAAAAAAAGTATCTAAAAAAGGCAACCAGTTTGGCATAGTAAACCTTATGGATTTTCATGGAAATGTAGAGATTATGCTTTTTAGTGATAAGCTTGAGCAACTAGGTGAGATGAACTTGGAAGAACCGGTGGCATTTAAGGCAAAAATAACTCATACTGAGATGTTTACGCGTATTGGAGTAAGTAAGATAATGACTCTAAAACAGGCTGAAAAAGAGACTAAAAAGACTAAAAAAGAGGTAAGAGAAGCACCACTTGAGCCAATTCATTTAGCTATTAGGTTAGATACGAATACAACAATTTTAGATGAGCTCTATACACTTGTCCGCCAAAGCCCTGGAAATAGAGAGTTGAAACTTACCATAATATCCAAACTTCAAAATGTTTTGATAGATTCGACAATAAGAGTTGATAGTAAGATTTTGACTCTTTTAGATGGAAATGAGTCAGTTGACATATTGAGTTAAATAAAAAACATTAGAGTATAATATTAAATCAATGATGTTTTTCAATCATGAGATACTAAAGTATGAAGATAGATATAGATAAATTTAGGAAAACAGATGAATAAAAATGATTTTAACGAAGGACTTCTAGGTTTTTTAGATGCTTCTCCAACACCTTTTCACGCAACAAAAAACATCTCTATGATGTTTGAGAATGCCGGATTTATAAAACTAAGTGAAGAGCAGAGATGGGAATTAAAGAGAGGAGAAAAGTATTTTCTTACTCGCAACGACTCCTCTGTTATAGCTTTCACCTACCCTAAAAGTAAAGATTATGTGATGGTTGGTGCTCATACAGATTCACCCAATCTTAAATTAAAACCAAATCCTGTTATAAAGGAGCATGGAGTAGTCAAGTTTGGGGTTGAACCTTACGGTGGAGTGTTATTGAATCCATGGTTTGACAGAGACCTCTCCTTGGCAGGACGAGTCTCATATCTAAACTCTCAAAATATTATTAAAGATACTTTGATTGATGTTAAAAAAGCCATCGCTACTATTCCATCTTTAGCCATTCATCTTGATGATAAGGCAAATAAAGAGAGAACTGTAAATAAGCAGACTGATATCTGTCCGATATTAACTACAAACGGTGATTCTACTAAAGATAGCATATGTTTTGAGTATGATGAGTTTTTAAAGTGGCAGCTCTCAAAACTTGATATTTTAGATGTTAAGGAGCTTTATGCAAGCGAGCTTAGCTTCTATGATACTCAAAAAGCCTCATTTGTCGGATTAAATGATGATTTTATTGCAAGTGCAAGAGTTGATAATCTTCTTAGTTGTTATGTGGGGATGTTAAGTATCTGCAGTGTCAGTGAGGATAAACCAATGCTTTTCATTGCAAGTGACCATGAAGAAGTAGGGAGTGAGAGTGCAAGCGGGGCTGCCGGTTCGTTTTTAGAAAATACTCTTAAAAGGATGTATGGTGACTATGAAGAGTATATGCAAATGATTAGAACATCAATCTTGATATCTGCAGACAATGCACATGCTATTCATCCAAACTATCCATCTAAGCATGACTCAAATCATGCTCCACATATTAATGGAGGAAGCGTAGTAAAAGTAAATGCAAATCAGCGTTACGCTTCAAACTCAAAAACTATATCTAAGTTTATAAATATTGCATCCTCTCTTAATGAGCCTATTCAAAACTTTGTAACAAGAAGTGATATCGGTTGTGGCTCAACAATAGGCCCAATTACCGCAGCAAGACTTGGAATAGAGACCTTGGACGTAGGAGTTCCAACCTTAGGGATGCACTCCATAAGAGAGTTGTGTGGCAGTGAGGATGCATACTCTCTTTATAAAATAATCTTAGGTTTTAACGACTAATGTCAGAGCAGAGTATCACACCGGAGGAGTTGAGCCTTTTAATAGAGCAGACATACAAGGTTGAAAAAGAGTTTAATGAGCTCAAAGCATCTTATGCACATCTCCAAGATACTGTTGAAGAGGTCGTTGAGTTTCTGCCAAATGCCATTTGGATTTTAGATGAAGAGGGAGCGGTTTTTTTGCAGAACTCACAAGCGAAATCTTTAAGTGAGTTGGTTGAACTCTTAGAGTCAAAAAATGATGATTATGAAATTAGGTTTAACTCTCGCTCTTACCTTGTCAAAAGCTCATCATATAAAGATAAGGTAATGCTTAGTGCAACGGATATTACGGAGCAAAAAAGAAAAGAGAACCTCGCAACAATGGGACAAATGGCTGCACATCTATCTCATGAGATACGAAATCCAATAGGTTCTATATCCCTTTTGAGTTCAACTCTGAAAAAGAGAGTGCTGCCGGAGAATGTACCTATTGTTGAGGAGATGCAAAAGTCAGTTTCAAGGATAGAGAGAATAATTAAAGCAACACTTATGTTCTCTAAGGGAGTTGAGGCAAATATGGCTCCATTTATGTGGAGTGAACTACAAGAGGAGTTAACTAACGCTATTGGTTACTACGGCTATACGAAAGAGATAACCTTTATATTCCCTCAGCAGACCTTTATGATTAATGCAGACAAAGATCTCTTAGAGATGCTTTTTTCTAATTTTTTAACTAATGCGATAGATGCAATAGAGCTTGATGATAATGAAGAGGGCAGTGTGGAGATCTTATATGAAAATGATGGTGAGTTTCATAAATTTCATGTCTATGACAGCGGTGTAATGATTGAAAATACAAAAGAGCTGTTTGAAGCATTTAAAAGTAACAAGGTTAAAGGCAATGGACTTGGACTTGTGCTCTCACGAGAGATAGCCCAGGCCCATGGCGGAAGTGTTAAGCTTTTAGATGAGCAGAGAAAGGGTTTTGAAATTAAGCTTGCTTTATAATGGAATATTTTTTGCTTGAATTGTGCAAATGATATTAGGAGTTGTAAAATGCTTGCAAATAGTAAAAAAGTTATTTCACTGCTAGATTTCGTAAAAGTTGATAAATCCTCTGTAGTTTGTCACTTTAGATGTAAAATTAAAAATAAAACAGTTGTCTCTACTGTTCCCTTTGAACCATACAGCGGTAGAATTGAGCTTTCAACAAAAGAGATTTTATTGCATCCAATAGAGTCCTACAATCGATACTATCATACTCCAATAACAATATACGGAAGTAATACCCATGAGACTATAGTCTTAAAAGCTTTTGAGAAAGTTGCTCAATATTTTGAGTGGAACAGTGAAGAGCAGACATTTGAATATCACTACGAGAGGTTGAGTATATAATGAACAAAGAGTTAATAGAGGTTCCAAAGGCAACTTTGGATTTTTATAAATATGAGGAGAATGGGATTACATTTTATGAGTTTGATGCAACAGGGTGTCAACCGCCGGAACCCATGGTAAACGCTATATGCGGACTCTCCCTGCTTAAGAGTAGTGAAGATAGAGTTGTCGGTACTTTTTTTCATGAACCGTTTCCACTCTATGAGCGAATTCCTGTGACAATCTCCCATGAAGCCAAAGAACTTGATAGTGGCGATTTCGTTGTCACGTTTAAATTAGCCTAATTTTTATAATTATTAAAATTTTTGTGTTAGATACAGCAGTTAAGAGATAATTAAACACTTCATTAGCTAATTTTAACTAGAATATTCTTTTTAATTAAGGGATATGTATGAAAAAACTTCTTTCAACTTTTAGCTCCATGAAGACAATGGCAGTGATGATGCTTATTTTCGCAACTTCTATAGCTTATGCTACTTTTGTTGAGAATGATTATGGGACAATAACTGCAAAAGCAGAAATATATAATACGCTTTGGTTTGAGACGCTGTTAGTGCTATTGACTATAAACCTTATCTTTAACATGTATAATTATAAAATGCTAAGTGTTAAAAAAGCTCCTATATTTATCTTTCACCTCTCATTTATAATAATTCTTGTAGGTGCGGCAACGACTCGTTTTATCGGTTTTGAGGGGAAAATGCACATTCGAGAAGGTGCAACTTCATCTACAATGACAAGTGCAGATACCTATTTCAAGGTTAGTGCGAAATTAGACTCTAAAGAGGCTAAGACTTCAGAGCGTGTATACCTATCTAAAAAATCTTCAAATACTCTCTCTTCATCTCTTAGCGTTGGAGGCAAGAGTGTTCATGTGGAGCTGGTTGATTATATTCCAGATGAGATAGAGACATTAATTGAGGGCAAAGATGGCGGCTTTGAAGTGGCTGAGCTGATGGTTGCTGGAAATGGTTCTAGTGAACCTGTTAAACTTAAAAAAGGTGATTTTTACGAGAATGGCGGAATCGCTTTAGATTTTGGCTCCGGGAAAATGTTTTTAAGTCCTGTAGTTTCTATTTATGTAGAGGATGGAAAACTTTTTATGAAGCATGAGATGCCCTTAACATTTTTAAAAATGGATGATAAGTCACAAGGTAGTATAGCTTCTGGCGATAAAGAGCCATTTGCAACAAGAACTCTCTTTGGAGCAAATGGAGTTAACTTTGTTTTACGTAACTTCTATCAACATGCAACTACAAAAATAGTATCAAATCCGAATGCTTCGGCAATGAGACCGGGAAGAGATGCTTTAAAGTTTAATATTAAAGTTGGGGACTCTTCCAAAGATGTAATGGTATTTGGTCAAGCAGGACGAATGGCAAAAGAGTTTCACAATATTGTAGATGGAGTAGATGTCCATATATCTTACGGTTCACAAAAATTAGAACTTCCATTTGGAATTAAACTTCTTGACTTTCAACTCGACAGATACCCTGGCTCAATGTCTCCGGCATCTTATGCCAGTGAAGTTGAGTTGATTGACAGTGAGCAGAATATTCATATGCCTTATAGAATTTTTATGAATAATATTTTAGAGCACCGCGGATATAGATTCTTTCAATCTTCATACGACCAAGATGAGAGAGGAACTGTTCTATCTGTAAATAATGACCCTGGAACACTTCCATCATATATCGGTTATTTTCTTTTAGGCTTAGGTATGTTTTGGTCGCTGTTTTCAAGAGAGAATAGATTTGCAAAACTATCCCAAAAAGCTAAAAAGGCCAGTGAACAAAAGGCTTTAGGATTCATTCTATCTCTAGGTTTGCTCTTTAGTATTACACCATCTTATGCAGAGGGACTCAGTCCGACAATAAAGACTATTTTATCTTTTGATAAAGAACATGCCAATAAATTTGGTGAGTTGATTATTCAAGATAGTGGTGGTAGAATGAAACCTATGGATACGCTAACAACAGAGATATTGGCAAAGATTCACAGGAGTTCATCTGTTGTTGTAGGTAATAAAAAACTCAATTCAAACCAAGTAATATTAGGTATGATGGCTAAACCTAATACCTACAGAGAAGTAAAAATAATTAGAACAAAAGATAAGGCTATAAATGAACTCATCGGTGCAAAAGCTGATGATAAATATGCCTCTTTTTCTCAGTTTTTTTCAGACCCTGATAATCTGCGTGGTTATAAACTAGCCGACGCGGTGGAGAGTGCTGTAAGAAAAGAGCCAAAACATAGAGATAAGTTTGATAAAGCAGTTTTAAAAGTAGATGAGCGCGTAAATATCTCATACGCTGTTTACTCAGGCTCTCTGTTAAAAATATGGCCTAAACCAAATGATGTAAATAATAAGTGGTACCCGACCGTGGAGTCGCTACAAACATTCTCTCAGAGTAATGTTCTTAAGATTAGAAATATTGCATTTGAATATTTTTCGGCTTTAGATGCTGCCTTGAGTAGTGGTGATTGGAAGGCTGCTAATAGTGCTATAGATAAAATATCTGAGTATCAGAAGTTTTATGGGGCATCTGTTATTCCATCTAACACCAGAATAAAAGCGGAGATGTTTTATAACTATGCGAATATATTTGAGACGATTTATCCTATGTATCTTCTGCTCGGATTTATACTGTTGATTTTTAGTTTTACAAAAATTTTAAAACCGAAGTTTAATTTATCAATATTCTCCAATATATCTTTATGGCTTTTGATTGTTCTATTTATCGTTCATACATTTGGATTAGGACTCAGATGGTACATATCCGGACATGCACCATGGTCAAACGGTTATGAGTCTATGACTTATATAAGCTGGGCAACAGTTTTAGCCGGTTTTGTTTTCTCAAAAAGGTCATCAATGACTATGGCTTCAACTTCTATATTAACAGGACTTATTCTATTTGTGGCACACCTTAACTGGATGGATCCGCAGGTTACAAACTTAGTTCCCGTCCTCAACTCATACTGGTTAAGCATACATGTTGCAGTTATTACGGCAAGTTACGGTTTTTTAGGTCTTGGAGCACTTCTTGGGCTTGTTACAATCCTGCTATTTATACTTAAAAATGATAAAAATTCTAAGCATGTCTCTCTATCTATAAAAGAGCTCAATGCTATAAATGAGATGAGTCTAATGATTGGTCTGGTATTTCTGACTTTTGGAAACTTTCTAGGCGGTGTCTGGGCAAATGAGTCTTGGGGTAGATATTGGGGCTGGGACCCAAAAGAGACTTGGGCTCTTGTGACAATACTTGTTTATGCGGTTGTAGTCCACCTCAGATTTATTAAGTCTGTCTATAGTGAGTTTAACTTTAGTGTTATATCTCTACTCTCTTATACGTCGGTTATCATGACATATTTTGGAGTAAACTACTATCTTGCAGGTATGCACTCTTATGCAAAAGGTGACCCTGTTCCTATTCCTGATTTTGTTCCTGTGACATACGCAATTTTATTTGTTGTAATCGCACTTGCGTTTAGAAATAGAAAGTTAACATAAAGGCATCATGTGGAATTTAAAGGCTTCTCTAATAAAACAGTTCCCTTTTTAGAAGCCATCCGCAAAAATAACAACAAAGAGTGGTTTGAAGCTCACAGAAGCGAATATGAAAGCTATATTTTAAATCCATCAAGGGCTTTTGTAGAGGAGTTTGGTGAGCACTTAATGGCACTTGAGCCAACAATATATGCCCAGCCAAAGATAAATAGGTCACTATATAGAATATTTAGAGACACTCGTCGTATGGGTGCTAACAAAGCTCCATTAAAAGATAGAATAGGCTTCATTTTTTGGCAAGGCAGCGGTAGTAGAATGCAAAGCTCCTCCTTTTATCTTCATTTTTCTCCTGATGAACTCTTTGTCTGTGTTGGTGTCAGGTGGTTTGAAAAACCTATGCTTGATGCTTATAGAGAGTATATAAAAGACTCTTACAAAAGAGAGAGCTTAAATAAATTACTGCACTCTTTGATGGGAATGGGGTATAGTGTCATAGATAAGGGGTATAAAAGGTACCCAAAAGGCATAAACAAAGAGATGATATACTCTCATCTGTTTTTATACAAAGGGATGGCAAGCTATAAGGTTTTAGAGCCTCATATTATAGAAAATGGTGATAAACTTATAGATACCCTTTATAAAATATATGAAGATATGTTACCATTACAACAAATAGTATATGAGATTAGTTTGTTAGTCAAGACTGACTAATCTTGCTGAGTGGCATAGTTATGCTATTGATCTTGTGAGAGAGAGTGCAACACGGGTCTTATAGTATATGAGATTATGATTAAGAGGATTTAATGGCAAAAAAAGAAGCGGTGGTCCTGCTCAATATGGGTGGACCAAATAACCTTGAAGAGGTTGAGATGTTTTTAAGCAATATGTTTAATGATAAAAACATCTTAACTATGAAAAGTTCACTGTTAAGAAAATTTATAGCAACTATGATAACTTTTGTCAGAACGGAAAAAGCACAAGAGATATATAAACAAATCGGTGGAAAGTCACCTATAGTCGGACATACTAAAAATTTGGTAAAAAAATTTCAAGAGAGAGTTGGTGATGATGTTATAGTTGATTTTGCTATGAGATACACCCCTCCATTCGCATCAGAGGTCATTAAAAGGTTAAATGAAGAGAAAGTTCAAAGAATCTATTTGATTCCGCTCTACCCCCAGTTCTCTACAACAACTACAAAGTCATCACTTGAAGACTTTGAGGAGCATTATCACTCTCTTGGCAATGATGCAGTATTAGTTGAGATAAAACACTTTTTCCAAAACAGCAGTTATAACCAAGCCATAATCCAAAGAATAAAAGAGAGAGTCGCAGATGATGAGTATAGAGACTTCGATATAATCTTTTCAGCCCACGGGCTTCCACAAAAGATAGTTGACGGTGGGGATGTTTATCAGCAACATGTAGAGAAGCATATAGAGATATTAAAAGAGATGCTAAAAGATGAAAAAATGGATTTTCATGATGTACACTTGGCATACCAGTCCAAAGTCGGACCAATGGAGTGGTTAAAGCCTTCTCTTGAGGATAAACTTCGTAGTGTTAGAAATAGAGGAGTGGTAATATTTCCAATAGCCTTTACAATTGACAACTCTGAAACAGATTTTGAGTTAGATGTTGAGTATAGAGAGATAGCCGAGAAGCTTGGCTTTAATGAGTATAGAGTTTGTAGATGCCCAAATGAGAGTGATCTTTTTGTTGATGCTCTTTGTGAAATATATGAGAAAATGAAGTAGGCTTATATGTTGAAAAATTTAAAGAATTCACCTCTTTAAAAAGGAGATAGATATAGTGAAAGTTGTTATTTTTGATATGGATGGAACTCTTCTTGATTCCAAAAAAGATATAACTATCTCTGTAAATCATATACGAGGGTCTCACTACAATCTTGCTCCTCTTAGTGAAGATTTTATTGTTGAGGCTATAAACATGGAGGTTAGAAATCTTCCTAAGCTTTTTTATGAAACTGATATTTATCATGATAGAGATAGAGATATGTTTGAAGAGCATTATGCATCTCAGTGTATTAAGAACCCATATCTCTATGAAGGTGTGAAAGAGATGCTTGATAAGCTTGTATCATCTGGAGTAAGGGTTTCCGTGGCTACAAATGCACCTACAGAATTTGCTCTGAAAATGCTGGAGCACTTAGAAGTTGCTAATCTATTTGATGTTATTATAGGTGCTGATAAAGTTAGTCAATCTAAGCCTAGCCCTGAAATGTTAAACAGTATTTTAGATTACTATAGCTTCGATAAAAACAGCCATAAAGCATGGATGGTCGGTGATAACTCAAAAGATATATTAAGTGCGGAAAATGCCGGTATAGACTCTATGTTTGCTACTTGGGGATTTAGCTCAAATGGTGATGCAAAAGTAATTGTTAAACAACCGATAGATGTATTGGATATAGTTTTGTGAAATTTATGATAGAATATCTGTAACTTATTTTAAGGATATATAGTGTTTGATGGTGATTTGTTAATTGCTTTTGCATTTATGGTCTTACTCTTTTTAAGACAGATTTCTATATTAAAACAACCAAATAAGATAAACTATGCACCGCTCATGATTGGTATTGGGACAATCAGCAGCGTTGTTCATTTTATTACTCATCCTGAAGCGACAGACTCTCTTCTTATTTTGAAAGAGAGTTTTGTTCCTCTTTTAGTCTCACTGCTTCTGTATATTGTTATGAATATACTTCATCAAACACAGCAGTCTCAACAGAGAAAAACTCAACATGAATTTACAATAGCCTTGATAGATCAGATCACACAGTTAAAAGAGTTTACTTCCGAGTTAGAGAAGAAGATGATTTTAAATCAAGATGAAGATAGATTAGCACAAGAGGAAGTCCGAAATAAGTTTAGACAAGATATAAAAGCACTAGACGCAATTTTGATAAACCAAGATAAGTTTCTAAAAGAGTTCGAGCAGATGAGCGTATGGCATAATGATGTTACAAAAGCATTTGAGAATTTTACTGAGATTCAGTTGCCATCTTTAGATGATGTAGTGCATAAGCATATAGATATATTAAGAGTTACTGAACAGGACCATTATAATAAAGTAAAGGCAACGTTGGCTAAAGCGGTTGAGAGCAGATTTAATATTGTAGAAGAGCTTGATGAGCTAAAAAAGAGTCTACAGACCATGAGCAGTATCTCAGCAACAATAGCACATACGATTACAAGACATACAATAGAAGAGTTGTCTGAAGTCACTAAACCATTTGAAAAAGAGATAAGTTCTCTTAAATCGCATACTGAGGGAGTTAATACTTCACTTTATGAGAGTGAGAATAGACTTACCGGAATCAAAGAACAGAGTGAGATGATAATGAAGCAGATGGTTCTATCATCCAAAAAGATGAATGAACTTGAGGATCAAAACAGCGGTCTGCATGATATCTATGCGACTATGAAAGATTTAATGAGTGATATAGAAGTTATAAAATCTGAGTATGTAAAATCACAAGCGCAATTGAGTATGATTATAAAAGATTTCAAAGATATTAAAAATCAGGAGATATATAATGCACAGGAGCAGATTGAGTCTCTAATTACCGGCTTGACTACTAAGGTAGATAGATCTTTAGAAAAATTGCATAAGCATTATCATATAGCATCAGAGGATATATCGCAAAGCGTTCAGTTTTTAGCAAAAAAAGCACAGGCTAAAAGCGGTTACTCTGAGTTAGATAGCTAATGCTATAAGCAGAGGGTAAATAAAAAGACCAAGATATGGCAAGAAACTATTTATTGGAGCCAGAAGTATCAGACTAAGCTCATGAGAGAGACTCTTTTTTGTGAAAATTTGCTCAATAAGAAGTATCTTTACAACTATATCCACTGTCTTTACAAAGAGTAAGATCATTGCAAAAATATTATAGTCACTAAGCATGAAAAAACAGATGCTAAAGTAGAACGTCGGTTGCATTAGTAAGAATAAAAATATACTTTTACTATAGTATTTGTTCATACGAATAATCATACCCATAATGCTAGGTGCTTTTTGCCAACTTATCTCATAGAGTTCGAGAAAAACAAAAAGAAGTATGTAGTTTAAAACCAAATCATTTATCATTTGAAAGTCTACAATAATTTTTTTGATAAAATAATAAAGATATTAAAAGGAGTTTGTTTGAAAATAAGAGTATATTACGAGGATACCGATACAGGTGGTGTTGTTTACCACTCCAACTATCTGAACTTTTGCGAGAGAGCCAGAAGTGAGGTGTTTTTTCAGCGTGGAGAGAGCCCGGTTTTAAAAAATGGTCACTTTGTAGCCAGAAGAGTAGAAGCTGATTATATATTAAGTGCTAAACTTGGAGATGAACTAGATGTAAAAATGCAGCTCTTGGAGATGGGGGCAGCCTCATTTAGACTTTTACAGACTATTTTTAAAGATACTAAGAAGATATTTGAGTTAAATATCACCTTGGTTTATATCACCTTTGAAGGCAGACCCCAAAAGATGACCAAAGATGTTAAGGAGTTAATAGACTCACTCTTCAACGGCTGATTCATAAGGAATGAATCTAGATAAAGAGGGCTGTATTAACTTTATAGGGTATATCATTTGATTATCTATACTCTCTATATCATACTCTCTTTTTTCTCCATTAATAAGATGGGAAAAATAGTCTATCCCAATGGTAGTAGTATAGTTTATCCAATCATAGACTATATCGTTTCCAAGAAGTGAGTTTGTCTCTATAAGTACATCTTTATTTTGAGTGATAGAGTTGGCAATTATCATGTTTTTTCTATCTTGGTATTGGGTCATAGATAGCAGTAATGGATTGTAGTTTGTCTGTGTTGAGAGCACATTTGATGCATTTGTATCATATAGCGTCAGTTGAGATATTATCATACCGCTTTTTATAATAGGTGTATTTATAAAAAATGAACCTCTGTTTATATCTGAGTTGCCTTTTAACTGCCTTCTTAGGTTTGTTGTTCGCCTTGGGATAGAGAATTTTACTACAGTTGTGTCATTATTCACAGTTACTTGCTGCTCTTGAGAGTTTATGCTTAAATTGTCTGAAAGTTCTCTATTGTAATCAATACTTCTCTTATATTTAAACTCATGTTCTTGGTATTTAGACAACTGTTTGCCTATCGTAGATCTGTCATAAAATATAACTAGTGGTGATTTGGCTTCTTTTATTAGTAAGTCACTTTGAGCACGATAGTCAACCCCGCCATAATGTAGATATTTAGATGTAGTATTTGCATCTTTTTTATTTATTGTTGGAAAGTATATATGCAGTTGAGGGTCAATATTTTCAACGACATTCTCCCCTAGTTTTGTTAATGGAGCAATGATATATTGAAAATCATCCTTTTGAATCTGATTTAGTGCTTTTAGAATCTCCTCTCTGCTCTCATCTTGTATCTTGTAACTTTTAAGTTCAAAAGGGCGATTTTTTGACATTAAATAGGCAAATGATGCATTTGTTGTAGAAGCAGCATATCTGGCAATCTTTTTATATGGAAGAAGTAGGGCAATGCGCAGTTTATTGTTTAAAGTAATGGATTTAACATTTAATATTGAGAGGTACTCTTGTCTTGATTGTTCCAACTCTTTATTATCTAGTTTATAATTAGCATGAGATAAAAAAGAGAAGATTAGGTCGTGGTTTAGATATTTTAATAAGCACTCTTCATCGCACGGGTAGGGGTCTAAGTTTTGAATATCAGTTTTTGGAAGAGGAATATTTGATATTAAAAAGCTCTGTGCAAATAGAGCCATTGGAAACAGTAGTGTAAGGAGATACAGTTTTTTCATAGACAACTCTTTATAGTTTTTAGGTCATTAAATGCTATTTTTTTATCATCTGGATTTCTCAGTAGATGATTTGGGTGATATATCGGAACTAGTTTATAATCTTTAAAGTCTATAACATGTCCTCTTACACTTTGAAAGTTTTCATTCTCTGACGTAACTTTAACATAAGCATCTTTACCTAAGGTTACAACTACTTTTGGTTTTACAAATTCTATTTGTGAAAATATATAATCTTTACATGAATCCCACTCGGAACTTGAGGGAGTATTTGAGTTTAGTGGCTTGCATTTAATGGCATGGGTAAAGTAGATATCTTCACTCTTTATAGATAAAACATTCTCAATCATATTTGTTAGAATTTCTCCTGAACGACCACAGTAGTAGGAGTTTGTAGTGTCTTCGTTAAGTGAAACAGTGTAGTCAATTATCATTATGTCGGCATTTGGATTTCCAAAGCCACTCATGCTTTGAGTTCTTGATTTACTAAGGTCACAAAGATGACATGTAGAGATACTTTTTATTAATTCATCAAGAGTATTTGGTCTCTCATTTGAACTCTTCTGGTTTGCAGAAAATGAGTCAGTATACTCAAAACCAAGAGCTTTTAATCGATATAAGTTTTGTAGAAGAAGCAGGTTTTGGAAAGATCTCAAGAGTAACCTTCTAAGAATTAAAATATTAATAAGAGTATATTTAAAGTGTGGTTAAAATTTACTTTATATTATTTAGATAGAATATGTTGAAAGTATTTTTGGAGAACAATTTGAACATAAACAGTAATATACTTGAAATAAATAACTTTGCTTTAAAATCTTCAATAGAGATACAAGATGTAGTTAAGAGTTTTAAAAAGATAAAAAAAGATAATGTTTTAGTTCATATAGTATCTCTTACCCACAACACTGTCTTAGTTCAAAGTTTAAAAAGCGAACTCAATAAAGTATTCCCAAACATTCAAATAGTTTTGTTAAAACATGATGATAAAACTCATACCTGTTTAACTATATACACTTTAAAAAAAGATATAGAGATTAAAAGCATCAATGATGAGATACTAAGGGAACTATATCTGCAGACAGCACAAAAAGATTTGAGCATAAAAGAGTATAGAAATAAACTTTTTAGCAGATACTTTACAGATCATTTAACAAACCTTCCAAATACATATAAGCTTAGAAATGATTTAGATGACTATAAAAATTGTGCTTTAGTCGTATTTAATATAGATAATTTTCAAACAATCAACAATTTTTATGGCTATATAATTGGAGATTATGTCATTGAAAAAGTTGGCAGACATCTACAGCAAAATATTCCTGAATATGAGATCTATAAACTCTCAGGAGATGAGTTTGCATTTGTAATAGACAAAGATATGGGTTTTTATGATTTAAAAGAGTATTTAGAAGACCTTTATCATAAGATTAGAAACATTGTTGTTGAGTATCAAGATATTGATATATATATTGATTGCACACTGGCTTCATCTACAAATAAAGATAATAAAAACATGTTTTCAAAAGTCTCAATGGCACTTAAGTATGCAAAAGAGATAGGGGCTCCTTTTTGGATATATGAAGATAGGATGAACTTTGAAAATGAGTACGAAAGAAATCTTCAACTCTCTGGAACAGTTAGACATGCAGTAGAAAATTCAAATATAATTCCATATTATCAGGCCATTGTTGATACAAAAACATCTGAGATAAAAAAATATGAGTGTTTGGCAAGATTAGTCGATATTGATGGAAGAATATTGCCTCCAACTCTTTTTATACCTATAGCAAAAAAGATAAAAGTCTATAATATAGTTACAAAAACCATTATAAACAAATCATTTGAGATGTTTGAAAATAGTGAATATCAATTTAGCATTAATCTCTCTATTGAAGATATTATGTGTCGTGAAATATTTGATTTCATTACAAAAAAACTAAAAGACTCAAAAGCATCACAAAGAGTGGTTTTTGAGCTTCTTGAATCAGATGCTATTGAAGATTTTGTCAAGGTTGAGCGCTTTATCTCTGAAGTGAAAAGATATGGGGCGCAGGTAGCTATAGATGATTTTGGAAGTGGCTATTCAAACTTTGGATATTTAACTAGAATTGATGCTGACTATATTAAGATAGACGGCTCTTTGGTTAAAGATATGGATGTAGATGAAAATTCACGTTTGGTGGTAGCAACTATTGTTGAATTCGCAAAAAAACTGGGAATTAAGACTATAGCCGAATATGTTCATTCAAGCAATATCATGAAGATAGTAAAAGAGTTAAATATAGATTACTCTCAAGGTTTTTACATAGACAAACCGTCTGCCAACTTAACTATGGAGTAAATATTGTTGTTAGTAAAGAGAGTGCATTAGCACATAGCAACTCTAGCATAAGGAGTTAGGGCAATAGTGTTGCTAACTGCAAATAGAGCAGTGTTTGGACTAGTAATACAAAATTTCCTAATCACGTTTTGTTCTCTAGGTTTTAGTTACTCATTTTTAGAGGGAGTGTTAGAAATTTCGTGTCAGTCTGATAAAATACTATCAAGGACTGACAATGAACGAAGAAGTAGATTTTGATTTTGATGAGATCTTAGAAGAATTTAGAAGCGGAAAAAAACTTACAGGCAA